>JGI12316J15310_10000030_pt31 | contig 261065 bp, 190 predicted proteins | sample MarCyaLeptolynsp_FD_15310 | JGI IMG/M metagenome (IMG submission 15310)
GGAATTGTGAAAGCAATAGACCGAGGCTTAGCTGTATCAGCGGAATTGTGAAAGCAATAGACCGAGGCTTAGCTGTATCAGCGGAATTGTTAAAGTAATATGGCAAAGTGGCGGTGCTGCCCCAGAGCTTTCTGTTGGTGGCTGAGGTTGTTTCTCCCACTGACGATGCGGAAATGATTTTTGCCAAAGTCCAGGAATACTTGGCGTCGGGTTGCGAGGAGGTCGGGTTGCTTTTTCCAGAGAACCGCTATATTTTTGTCATTACCCATTCGCAACGGTTGTGGTTTGCAGCGGGGGACATGATTCAGACCCAGGTCGTGTTGCCGGGATGTAGCGTTGCTGTTGATGCGTTGCTGGTTTGCGGGTAGGCACTTGATGTCAGAATCTGCTGTTGGTCGTTTTAGGAAATGAATTGGAGCCTGGAGCCGAAAGCAGCAGGGTTCGATTTGTCCCTATTATTGACCCCTGTCAACACTCTAGATCCAAAGGCCAGAATATTTGATTGGGATGCAACTTTATTTTCTCCTGAGCGTCTCGATCGGGTTAAGAATAGGATACTGATCGTGCGGACAATATGCGAACAATCGGGATGGGCGGAAGAATGATGAAACCTTCATTGCGACTGGGTTTGGCGGTGTTGCTGTTGCTGGGAACGGGGTTGGGTCGTGGGGGGGATGGTGCGATCGCCGCCACCTTCGACCAGCAAGAAGTGAACTCTAACCGCTTCATTGTGGTTGCCTCTCCTTACGGCAACAACGCGCATCAGCTCTTGATTTTGGAGCAACTGAGCACTGCCCGTTCCTGCTGGCGAGAACAGGGCAACAATCCGGTTCAGGTGGAACCGCTGCTGGTGAATTTCGACTTCACGGGTATTTGCGGACGCAACAGCGATAGTAATGGCTATTCCCTGCGTCTAGCAGGTGAGGACATGGGCTGGCGCTATAGCTTGCGGATTGTCAAACGTCAGGGCGATCTACTGCTGGTGGCCATTTCTAATGCTACCCGCAATGCACCGGAACTCCTGATTGGACGGGCCAATGGCATGACTTCCGGGTTCGCGAAAATTGTTCTGGAACCGGGTTGGCGACTGACTCGGCGGGTCTATCGGGGCACAGCGCTGGGGCATATTTATCTCACCCACAACCAACCTCTGTCTGCTCTGTCCGGTCCAGGTACGTCACCGCCCGTTGCTGCGCCCATTGCTGCACCTGCTGCTGCGCCCATTGCTGCACCTGCTGCTGCGCCCATTGCTGCACCTGCTGCCGCGCCCATTGTTGTGCCATCGCCCCAATCTGCTGAAACCAACCCTGCTCCTTCTTTACTGACAAAGTTGAAAGGCAACCGTCGTTCTAGCCACACTCCCCGTCAGCACCTCAGTCCAACAGGACGGTCGTCATCGGTAGCATCAATTTCAGTGCCCAGGTCATCATCCCCGGCATCGTCAGCCACTTCCACCGCATCGGATCGACGTCTGGCCAGTCGAAACTATCTGTTCTCGTCACGGAATCGCCAGTCTGCTGCTGCTTCTACCCCTGCAAGTCAGTCGCCGTTGTCGGGGCGTCGATCTGTTCAGCCTGTCCGCCGGTCGTCTGCGATCGCACGTCTTCCCAATCGTTCAGATCCAGGCATTTCTATTTCTGTGCCGCCCCCGGAAACCAACGTTCTCCGGAGATCGCGCAGTCCTTTGCCGCCACCCCCACCCGCCAGTCGAGGGTCGTCTGCGGGGCTTCTGCCGGTGCCGCGAACGCCGATTCCTCTGGGTAATGCTCCCAGTAGTGCTCTACCTCCCAGCCCTGGCAGTCCGCGCCGTTTCAGAGGCCAGCCGCCACCGGCTTCGTCTCTGGCTTCGGCCCTGGGCTACAGCTATCGGGCTGTTGTGCAAACTCGCAATGCCAGAGATCAGGACAAGATCCGCTCTCTGGTTCCCGATGCCTTTCGTACTCGCTTGAACGGTCGTGTGGTAATGCAGGTGGGATTGTTTGAAGAGCGGGCAGAAGCGGAAGCTCTACGACGGGAATTAAAGCGTCATGGCCTGCGAGTGAAGATTTTCCCGGTGAATTGAGTGAAAGAAGGCAGAGAGCAGAGGGGTGAAAGAAGGCAGAGGGCAGAGGGGTGAAAGAAGGCAGAGGGCAGAGGGGTGAAAGAAGGCAGAGGGCAGAGGGCAGATCGCCAAAAGCCCATATTGTCCTCCGAAGCCTTTGAAAATAGATGTAGTAGTACTCAAGGGACATCGCAGCACTGAAGTATTACACGAACCAAGACTGTTTAGATTAGAAACGAGAATTAATTTCTCAAGTAGGGACACGGCATTGCCGTGTCCCTACAGGTCTATTTTTCGTAAAGTGATTGAATCGGCTATCCTTAACCGAACAGTATTGTCACACGAACTTTCTGAATAATCTTAGCGGTATCAAAGCAGTAAGACAGGTCAAAAACTCCAAAACGAGACGTATATATCTTGACTCTTCTGCCCTCTGCCCTCTGCCTCCTGCCTCCTGCCTCACTCTGCCTCCTGCCCTTAATTATTCCAACTCTCCCCTTGCGATCGCAACCACCTTACCCCCTACATTCACCGTAATGGCTGTTCCCTGTTTTTGCGCTTGCAACAGCAGCAACGACGGTCTGTCGATTTCGTAGCCCTGCTCGACCCGCAGATTGATTCTGTCTTCACCAAAATAGCGGTGATGCACCAGGTACCCGGCCAGACAGCCATTGGCACTCCCTGTTGCCGGATCTTCAGGAACGCCCAAATAGTCCGCAAAAACGCGAACGCTGAGCTGGTTTTCGGGTTGATAAGTCTCTGGACAAAACGCCAGAATTGCTTTTGCATCAGTCGTTTCGATTAAGTCAAAGTATTGAGTTCGATTGACGGTAATGCGTTTGAGGGCCTGAAGCGTCTTCAACGGCACAATGATGAATGGAACGCCTGTGGAAACGTCCTGGATGGGAAACCGATCGTCGAGGTCGCTGAGGTCTAGATTAAGGATGGCTGCGAGAGGGGCAGCAGCCAGAGTTTCCTGGAAACGGGGCGGTTGTTGCTGCATCCAGAGGATATCGGGTTGGCTGCGATCGCGATAACTCATCGTCACTGGAATTTGTCCCACTTTCAGGTTGAGATAGACCGTCTCCACCGGCTGACCGATCAGAGCTTGCTGGATAATAAAGGCTGTGCCCAGAGTTGGATGTCCGGCAAACGGCAGCTCCTGGGCAGGAGTGAAGATGCGGACGTCGTAGCTCCCCGCTCGCGGTTCATCAGACAAGACAAACGTTGTCTCAGAATAATTCATCTCCCGGGCAATTTGCTGCATCTCCCCATCGGACAGCGCCGCCGCGCCCGTGACCACCGCCAGCGGATTGCCAGCATATTTCATTTCGGCAAAGACATCAACGATAAAAAAAGGTAGTTTGGTCATTTCAGCACATAAAATTTCAGAACATACAAGGAAGATAGAAAATGCTTGCCTGACTTATTGGGAACGAATCGGGGCTTCAGCGACTGAGATAATGGTACGAAACCGATCGAGAAAATCCATACCCAGAACTCCATCTATTCCCAAAGCAACGGGAATATTGTAGGCAGCGACCTCAAAATTGTCGACAGTCTGACCAATGCAATTGAACCATGTTACAGGAATGATTGGAGTGCGAATCGTTCCTGATCCCGTCACAACAGTGTTGTATCGCAAAGGGCAATCGATTGCGTAATTTAGATCCTTCAATGCGTCGACAGGTAAAATCGTCAGACTAGCACCAGTATCGACTAACAAGTTGATGCGATATAGCGGGATATCGCTGTTATTTCCGCCACAAGTTGCCCTAACCTTCAATAAATTCCTGCCATGAGGTAAAAGACGGTAGACTTTAGAATAACGTTTTTTCTTCGTCACAATAATATTGCCAAATTGTCAGGAATTTCACCTGTATATTCTATGGCGATCGATTTTCCTTTACGAGGCAGGGAATTGTCGTAAAGCCGGTATCGTTCTGGAGAATGGCCTAAGACTTCACCTCGAACAATATTCAAATCTTCGTCCATTTCAACACAAGCAACCAGCACCCACTCATCGGGATACTGACGATAAATTTCTGCTAGCGTCAGAACTTTCCCCGCTCCAGATTGCCTTGTTCCCATTGCTCTTTTACAATTCGCTACTCCCTAATTTTATCTTTGATGGGGAACAGGGAACAGGGAATGGGCAACAGTTAAGACTTCGCTGTTCACCTTGCAAGTGATATAGCGTTAGGAGAAGAGATTAGGACAGAACAATAGGCTTAATACTAGATGCTAATCAATTTTTCCCTTCTGCCCTCTGCCTCCTGCCTCCTGCCATATCGGATTTGAATCTATGCCCCCAAAAGCAATGACATTTGATCGTAGTCGCTAGCGCGCATCACTTCCAATACTTTCAGCACTGTATATTGAGTGGCGATGACTTCATTGTCAAAACCATATTTCACCACAATTTGGGCTGCAACCCTGAGGGAGTCGCCGGGTCGAACGTCGATGTTGCGCTGTTGGAAATTCTCCAACCAGACCATATCCGTAATTTTGGCGTCGACTTTGACGGTGCCGTGGCGGAATTCCCACTTCGACTCGCCCAGGTAGTCCGGTTTCTTGATTTTCAGGATCATTTCCTGGGTGCTGCTGGTGGAGAGCTTGGTCAGCAGGTCAGCCACATCGTCTGGATTAAACGTCAGCGCCCGATTGAATTCGACTTTGCCACCGCCTGGGGTTAAGTAAGCGGCCCGATCGTTGTTCTGGAAATGGGACAAGGCAATTTGCAGCTTGCCGATATTGGAGACTAAATTTTTGCGGGCAACGGGGGTATAAATTGGCAGTGGCTTGATGCCTGATTTCTGGACGAGGTCGAAAATGTCTTTTTGTAACTGGTCGATCTGGGCGCGATCGCAGATTTGCGCATTCTGTTGCACGAAGTCCACCAGTGCCAATTTCCCCTGCACCAAATATTGGACAATTCTGCTGGGATTAAATCCCCTCATTTCCAGATCCACAGGCGAGGCAAATTCATTCTTAAACCAGGCCGTAATCGATCCGCCGCGAACCTCCTCCAGCAGCAAAACAGGATCGATGCTGACATGGATAGATTGCACCAGACTGCGATCGATCGCTTTGCACGTTTCCACCAGATCTGACATGGCTCGAAATACTCTGGCAGGATCGTCCGCTCGCTTGTCAAAGTCGATCTTGAGACCAAACTCAGTTCCGTCTGGGTAATTCGTTCTCATCACACTTCACCTGGGGGTTGCTACGTTCGGTTCGCTAGAAGCGATTTCATTATACCCATTGAAGTCGCTGCTTAGCACCACAGATAGTGTTTTATTGGCAAAAAAATCCCGGCTGAACCACCATATATAGTAGAACTCTTGATCTGACTTAAGTTAAAAAACAGCGCTAAATCCTTTGGTGGCTGGGGCGTTTAGCTCTCAACCGTTCTCGGATGGGTAGTCCGCTCAAAAATCCTGATTTGTTTGCCCCTACCCTGAGATTGGCCATAGCAATTTCTGCAATTCTCTGAAAATTATGAATCGACAGCTTGCTGATAACCCCGCATTGGGTTGCGGGTTTTTACCGATTTTTGAAAGATTGGGATCGGGATCGATGACATCAACCGAAATTTCCCAAGCTGTCTTAGGGGATAGGACGGTAGGCTGCGATCGCACAAATATTGCATCATAGTCTGAAAGATAGCGATCCTTGGATCCGGCTCCACAAACAATAGCACTGGATGAATCAGAATAAGCTGCGATCGCAGCCCGAAATCTGCCCATGATTGAGATTCGGAATGTTGCTACAAAACCAACGAGATGTTTCAAAATGTGATGGAGCCAGCATGACAGTAGTTTTAACCAATGATGATGGTATTGATGCTCCCGGACTCGCAGCTCTGGCACAGGCAGTCGACGGCACCAAAACAATTGTTGCGCCCGCAAAGCAGCAGTCAGGATGCAGCCATCAGGTCACAATGAAACGTCCGATCCACGTCCAGCAACGCTCGGAAAGAGAATTCGCCGTGGAGGGCACTCCAGCAGATTGCGTTCGTCTTGCCCTCAGCCATCTTTGTCCTGGTGCCAGTTGCGTTCTGGCAGGGATCAATAGCGGCGGCAACCTGGGGGCTGATATTTATGGCTCTGGAACCCTTGCAGCAGTCAGAGAAGCAGCGCTGCATGGTTTATCTGCCATTGCCATTTCCCACTACCGGCGTCCTGGGCAGGAAATTGACTGGGGTCTGGCTTCCCATTGGACAGCAAAAATTCTGGCAGACTTGGAGCGTCACACCATCCAACCGGGAAATTTCTGGAATGTTAATTTGCCTCACCTCGATCCTGGATCTCCCGATCCCGAAATTGTATTTTGCCCGCTTTCCTATCATCCTCTGCCGAATCATTATCGGGTTGAAGGAGAGTTTTTCCATTACAGCGGCGAATATGGCAGCCGCGATCGCACCCCCGGCAGCGATGTAGACATCTGCTTCTCCGGCCGCATCGCCATCACCCTATTACAACTTTGAGGATTTTAGAGTTTAGAGTTTAGATTTTGGATTAAAACTTCTCATCCTCAATTCCCGTTCCCCATTCCCTGTTCCCCATTCCCTGTTCCCTGTTCCCTGTTCCCCGTTCCCTATTCCCCATTCCCCATTCCCCATTCCCTGTTCCCCATTCCCTGTTCCCCATTTCCTCTTCCCTATTCCCCGTTCCCTATTCCCTGTTCCCTGTTCCGCATTCCCTGTTCCCCGTTCCCTATTCCCCGTTCCCTATTCCCCGTTCCCTATTCCCCGTTCCCTATTCCCCATTCCCTGTTCCCTATTCCCCGTTCCCTATTCCTGATAAGAATAGAAAGTAGCGTTAACCAACACTCGATTGAGGGACTATGCGAATTCTGATTATGGGAGGCACTCGCTTCATCGGCGTTTATCTGACTCGAATGTTGGTGGAACAAGGCCATGAGGTTGTGCTCTTTAATCGGGGCAATCAACCCGCACCCGTTGAAGGTCTGCAACAAATTCACGGCGATCGCACCGATCCAGCTCAACTCAAAGAAAAACTAGCCGCAGAAAACTTCGACGCTATCTTCGATAACAATGGCCGCAAATTGAGCGACACTCAACCTCTGGTTGAACTGTTCAAAGGCCACGTACAGCACTTCATCTATATGAGTTCAGCGGGTGTCTATCTCAAATCTGACCAGATGCCCCATACCGAAGGCGATCCCGTGGATCCCGAAAGTCGCCATCGCGGTAAATATGAAACCGAGGCCCACTTAGCCGAACAAGGGTTGCCCTTCACTGCCATTCGTCCCACCTACATTTATGGCCCAGGGAACTATAACGATCTGGAAGCCTGGTTCTTCGACCGCATCGTCCGCAATCGTCCCATTCCGGTTCCTGTCGGAGGATTACCGATGACCCAACTGGGTCATGTCAAAGATCTGGCCAGGGCGATGCAAGCCGTGCTCGGCAATGAGAAAGCCATCGGGCAAGTTTACAATGTGTCTGGCGAACGCTACATCACGTTCGCAGGATTGGCTCGTACCTGTGCTCAAGCGGCGGGTAAATCTGCAGCCGCCTTGCAAATTGTTGATTACAACCCTAAGCAATTCAATTTTGGTAAGCGCAAGGCATTCCCCCTGCGCGTACAGCACTTTTTTGCCAGCATTCACAAAGCCAAAGCAGAACTCAACTGGCAGCCAGAATTCGATCTGCTTTCTGGCTTAAAAGATTCGTTCCAGAACGATTATCTTGCAGCAGACCGCGATCGCGCAGAGATAGATTTTTCCACCGATGACGAAATCCTGCAATCGGTTTAGCGTTAATAGTCAATGATGATTCAATCCATAATTTCTACTAATCATAGATCGGGGATCGATTCTTCCATTTATCCCGGTTTTAAGCCTGATGAAAGTTCAGGGTTGAAATCAGGAAAGCTTTGCTAAACCTGCCTTTAAGCCGTTATAGAGGAGTCTACTAGCAGGCATGCTGTTTCCTGGCAATCGCCTCTTGAGCCGGTTCAGAGTCCTATAAGTTTAAGTAAAGTAAACGAGCCGTTGCATTACGAATCCCGTTCCCCTCTCTACCAGACCAGAAATTCATGCTTTAATTTTTATGAAGTTAAGGCAAACGAAGCAGCTGTGTCTTAACTGTCGCGCAGGCATCAATAAAGTTTGCCTTAGATCGAACACATACTGCGTTTCACACGAGAGGAGTACTGCATGGCGAGTTACAACGTTACGCTAAAAATGCCTGAAGGCAAGACGGAAACTATCGAAGTTCCCGATGATGAGTACATACTTGATGCAGCTGAAGAACAAGGAATCGATCTCCCTTATTCCTGTCGTGCAGGAGCTTGCTCGACTTGTGCAGGCAAGCTGGTAAGTGGTTCCGTCGATCAATCCGATCAATCTTTCCTGGATGACGACCAAATCGAGGCTGGCTACATTTTGACTTGTGTTGCCTATCCGACCTCAAACTGTGTCATTGAAACGCACCAGGAAGAAGCCCTTTACTAAGCAATTGATTTTTGCGAGGAAAAAAGGCTAACGGCATCTTTGCTGTTTTTGATTGGCAAGTCAGTTCTGAACCCTAGGTTGCTTTGTCTATCGTGGCGAGCAACAGTATGGATTCAAGCTTGATAAAAACTTTGGCAGGAACCCCGCTCTGGTGGCTCCTGCTTCGCTGTTTATGCCTACTCATCTGTCCTGACAAATGAGGCGCGCTGATATGGCGCTATCCATTCAGGTTATAGCATACTGTTATACATTAGGCTATTTTAGGTGATTTCTTAGAATAAATGTCCCAGCAGAGATAAGAATAGGGTGCGTTACGCTATCGCTAACAGCACCCTACGGGTCTGACACGCCTAAAGGTGTGTAAATTCGTAGTGAGCACTTTAGTGCTACCAGCGTCTATTGGGTGAGAACTACAGCTTTTTTCACAACCCAAATCTATTGCAATAAATTAGCTATGTCACACGACTTGGAAGGTTATTTTGAAAGCCTTGCGGAGCGAGGCTTTCAAAATAACCTTTTTTCCGTTCTGGCATGAAGAAATAGGGGTTAGCGCCCCCGAAGGGGGCGCTAACCTTCCAAGTCGTGTATGTCAGACCACTACGGGTCTGAACACTCCTAAAGGTATGTAAATTCGTAGTTGGCACTTCAGTGCTGCCGAGGTCTATCGAGTCAGAATTATAGCCTTTTCGAAAACCTAACTCTATTGCCCTAAATTAGCTATGTCAGTCCACTACAACCGATCGATTTCGGTGCAATCTTTTCCAGAAATCACCTTACTGTTCCCTGTTCCCCATTCCCTGTTCCCTTTCACCCAACTGTTGCTGTCGTGTTGCTAAAGTCGAGCCATCTTGCCATAGAACAGTGGATTCGTTGAGGGGCTGAATTTGGGTGCCGGGATAGTAAAAGCTGAGGATCTGGCCGCTCGACCAGCCCAACTTGGCCAGACGATAGGAGCCGGTCTGACTCAGACCGACACCATGACCAAAACCGCCGCCAACAAACGCGTAGCCCCAGAGGTTCTCCTGGCCTTTGTTGAGCGGTTCGAGGTAAAAGAGGGTACTGCGCGGCGCAGCAAAGGCACTGCGGATATCGTCTTTATAGAGTTCAATTGGGCCTTTATCAGTCTGGACGACAAGTTTGCGGATTCGCCCGGATGGAAAGCGTTCGGCAATTGCAACCTGCTGAATGGTTTTGAGGCTGGCCAGGGGATTTTTGTTCAGTTCCAGGTAGCGCTGCAGATCCCGGGTCATTTTTTCCAGGCTACTTTCTCGACGCCACCGGAATGTGGGCCAGCCGAGTTCGTTGAAGCCTTGTTTCAGGTTAATGAATTTACGGAAGTTTTGTTCGTCGGCAAGTGTGTGTGTCGAGAGATCCCAAATGGTGTTGCTGGAATCTACGATGGTTCGCAGATAAGGACGGTCTTCTCCTTCCCAGATGTTGCTAAAGGGGGCAGTGATACCGCCCGTGGTTGAAGAATAAAGAGCATCGGCAAGTTCGTTGTTGTAGGTCAGAACTTGGCCCTGGGTGGCTGCGATCGCACGGTCAGCTCTCGAAACCGTTCTCCCTAACCCCCAATACACCTGACAATGCACAGTCGCACACAGTTCGTAATCGTCAATGACAAAGCGACGCAAGTTTCGCAACGCATAGGTGCGAGCCAGAATCGCCTGCGCTTCCACCGCCGCATAGGGTGCGCTGGGACCGATTTCATGAGGCACCACTCCCCGGAGGTAAGTCTCGATCGGCACTTCATTGACCAGAGTGTAAGTGCCGTGGGCGTTGGGTTGCAGCCTCAGTTTGTCTGAAAACAGCTTTTTGTCAACCCGAATCAGATTTTTCCCAGCAGTAATCTCTAAATCATCGCGAGTGTAACGGAAGCCGTTAACCACCCAAGACGCTCGATGCACCTCATTCAGAACCTGGGTCTCAAGATAAGCAGAGGTGACCCCCCGCTGTTGCAGGCTCTGATAGAGCAAGCGTCGCAGCAGAGGCGTACTGTAGGTGTCTCGTTTGGCCCAAACCTGCCAGCGTCGCAATTGAGCGATCTCGGTTTCCAGCCCCTGAGCTTGCCACTGTTCAGCCCCGTTTTCAGCGGTCTCAAAATTGCGATAGTTACCCAAAACGACACGCTCGTCCACCCTGGGTGCAGCCAGGGCCTGCTTCACTACGTCAATCTCAACGCTGTTAGCCTGGAGAGTCTGTGGCGTATTGCCAGTTTTAAATGCTAAAGTGAGCCGATCCCCTGGCACAGCCTGTAGCTTTAACTTATCTGTTGGCTTGGTGCCAAAGCGCTGCACAATACCAATCTTCAGCTTGACTTCAGGAGCAGGGGAGGCAGTTGCCAGACTGGCGGCAGCGCTGCCTGTCAGCAGGCCGCAACTGAACAGGATGGTCCAGACTGCTGTTTTCAGGCGCTGCTGTTTTGTCTGCGGCAGCTTGTGAGAGTGCGGATGCGAGTTGGGTCGAGCGCGTAAAGCCTTCGGCATCCAAGAAAGGCAAAGCCTCCCATTTTGGGAATCGCGCACCCAAGCATCGTCAATCGGAGAACAGGTAGAGAGACTCATTGCGGGTTCAGAGCTAACATCTCTATCCATTTTGCCCAATATAATCCATAGCTTCCATCCTTTTTCAGATTTTCTCGACCAATACTCAGGGTTATAGCACTACGGTGTTGAGTAGGATATTATGCTTTGGATGAAAGGGAACGGGGAACAGGGAACGGTAAAATGTCTTAGAGGATGAGGGAACGGGGAACGGGGAACAGGGAATGGTAAAATGTCTTAGAGGATGAGGGAACGGGGAACAGGGAACGGTAAAATGTCTTAACCTATGGCTGTAGTACGATAAACGAATAAGGATTTTTGAGCGCATGAGTGGAACCCGTGCGCTCAAAAATCCTCGCCTCTGGAGGAATACCTGCAAGTTTTCAAGGACATCTCAAATTTTAGCTGGGGTGGGATCGATCGGTTGGAGCTTCAAGTTCAACAGATCGGGAGTTTCTCCCGCTGCCAGCCTCTGAGCCACACCAACCAAATGCATCGGATGAGAGAGAACCTGCTGCACCCACTGCAGTTCCACTGGCGAACGGCGATTGTCCAGAGCCTGGGACAGATAGTCACGACAGGCTTGGGCATAATCCTTACCTGTTACAGCGGCAGAGGCTGGGGGTTGACGCGACAGCAAAAACTGCTCGATCTGGCCGCGATTCAGCGGTTGCAAAACATAGGTTTTGGTCTTCTTTGGAGGCGTCCACTCCAGGGGTTGGGTGGTGAGAATGATGTTGCCTTTGAAGTCACGCTCGACAAAGCGAGTTATCTTCGCCTGCGTGTCGGCACTAGCCTGGTCAAGACCGTCAATGCAGAGATCGACTGCACCCTTGCGAATCAATTCACGCAGGAACACCAGATCGTTAGCGACGACAGGGAGTTGAGTCTGGATGGCTTCCAGCACTCCCTCGCTGCACTGGCTAGCATTGAGATAGACCAGAATGCAGTTTTTCCAGGGAGAGATTTTGGCCAGGGAACATGTGGCCAAATGACGCAAGAACATCGACTTACCCAGTCCAGAGGCTCCCTCCAGCACAATTCGACCTTTGATTTCAGGAATCGCCTCCTGCAACGGTTGGGTCTCGTCGGTGGCCGGGAGCCGAACAGTTGAGCCGGTAAAGTAGCATTGTGCCTCGAAACCATCCAGGTTAGCAGCAGCCAGCAGCGATGCTTTGAAGGGGACAAACAGCCTTCTCCTCAGAACGGGAATCCAGACCAGTAAGACATCAATATACCCCAAGCCCGCAATGACTCGGAAGCGGGGGCTCCAGAAAAATAGCTCCCGGATTGGGGCGGACAGAGGATAGACAAAGAACAGTGCAGCCCAAATTAAAACATGGTAGCTCAACAGGGTAACGGCCCTGGAAACCCAAAACATCGGCATCGCAAGTTGTGTTGTTTTGAGGTCGTTCACGATAAACTCAAACTCTTGTCCCTGGTCGCCAACATCCGCGTCTTCGAGTGCTTGCTGAATCCTAACGGCAATTTGGGCTGTTTTTCTCACTTGTGCGGGGTCTCTGGCTGTCTTATAGTAAAGATCCGTTGCAATTAGGCTCAATGCTCTGGCAGCCCTGCCGTGAAAATGTGAATCTTTATCTTTGAGGGTTGCAATTAAGGCCGGGACAGCGCCTCTGGCATCCGCACCAATGCCGCCCAACGCCTCCGCAGCACTGTCGCGAATGCCTGAATCTTTGTCCTTGAGAATTGCGATCAAGGCCGGAACAGCCGCCTTGGCGTCTGGGCCAATGCCTCCTAATGCTCTGGTAGCATTGTCGCGAAAGCGCGAATCTTTGTCCTTAAGAATTGCGATTAAAGCGGGGACAGCGGCTTTGGCATCTGGGCCAATGCGCTCTAAGGCAAACGCAGCACCGCCGCAAAAGACGGAGTCCTTGTCCTGGAGAGCGACAATCAAGGCGGGGACGGCGGCTCTGGCGTCTGGGCCGATGTTGCCCAGAACATCGACAGCACGGCGGCGGATGCCTGTGTGCGGGTCTTGGAGTGCAGCGATTAAATCCGGGACGGCCGCTTTAGCAGCAGGGCCCATCCTGGCTAATACTCTGGTCGCATTCTCGCGCATCTCTGAGTCCTCGTCCTGGAGAGCGACAATCAAAGTGGGGATAGCGGCTTTGGCATCTGGCCCCATATTGGCTAATACTCTGGTCGCATTCTCGCGCACCTCTGAGTTCTTGTCCTGGAACGCGACGATCAGAGCTGGGACGGCTGTTTTGGGGTCAGGACCAATGTCTATCAATGCAGCGGCAGCCTGCCGACCAAAATTTGAGGCCGGGTCTTGAAGTGCAGCGATCAAGGCGGGGACAGCGGCTTGAGCTTCATCGCCAATCTCTTCCAAGGCTCCGGCAACGCTCACGCGCACCTCTGCGTTTTCGTCTTTGAGAGCGACAATCAAAGCTGGGACAGCAGCACTGGTTTTTGCACTGACGATCCCCAATGCCTCAGCAGCCTTGACGCGAATGTACCATTCCGGCTCCTTGAGAGCGGCGATCAAGGTTGGGATTGCGGGGCGATCTCCCTCTGGGGAAACTGGGTCAACGCACTGTCGAAATACCTCTATTTTGGCAGAATCGTCCAGCGCCTTCTCCAACTGCTCCCTGACCTTGACGACATCCGCGCACCAGTTCTCTGCTTGCGCCCGACTTGCTAGTAGCAGCAGGACTGAGATGGCAAGCGCCAATCCCAGAAATGGCCGTTTTGCAAAACGCAGCGCCGACTGGAAAAGACAATCTTTAAACTGCTCGCCTACCCAGAACATAAATGGCACCTCCTGCTCCCCTGTTACAAAACGATTAGATTTCCAGTTAGATTTCCAGTTAGATTTTCAGCCAGTTAGATTTCTAGATCGAGGTTATCCATTCAGAACGATGCTCCCGTGTCTGCTCAAGCCGAGGGGAGAGCCTGTTCAGTTTAAGCTGTAGGATGGGCAAAGCAAAGCGTGCCTATCTTTATCCTGTGATGGGCACGGGCGCTTGCCCTTTGCCCATCCTACTAGACGGTTAGGATTGTGTTCTTGTAGCCATGACTCTAGTGACCATTTTTTTAACCGAATAGTATTGGGAGAGGTGTATCCAATCATGCATCTAGCGGCTGTGGATAAAGTATGGCTCATGAGCTTGTACTGCATTGCTGGAGGGTTGACGGATTGGGGGTTTCCTCTGCGGCCAGCTCCCAGGCCAGTTGAGCGAGCGTCATTGGGATCGACAGGCGATGTTGCACGGATTGCAGGTCATCCTGCGACCGTTGCTTGTCCAGGGTGCGGGCGAGATAGGCGCGGCAGGCTTGGGCATAGTCGCTGTCTTTTACAGGTGCGGATGTGGCGGGTTGACGTGAAAGCAAGAATGCCTCGATCTGGTCGCGATTCAGCGGTTGCAGGACATAGGTTTTAGCCGTTGCGGGAGGTTCCCACTCCAGGGGCTGGGTGGCAAGGATGATATTGCCTTTGCAGTCGCGTTCGACAAAGCGAGCGATCTGGGCCTGGGTGTCGCTGCTGGCCTGGTCGAGACTGTCGATGCAGAGGGTGACGGCACCCCGACACACCAATTTGCGCAGGAACTCCGGATCGTTGGCATAGAGGGGGAGCTTAGCCTGGATCGCCTCGATGACGCCCTGGCTGCAATCGCTGGCCTTGAGGTAGACCAGCAGGCGTTGTTTCAGGGACGGGGGTTGGGTCAGGGAGCGTTGGGCCAGATGACGCAAGAACATGGATTTGCCCAGGCCGGATTCTCCCTGCAGCAGGATTTGTCCCTTGATGTCAGGGATCGCCTGTTGCAGGGGTTGGCTTTCGTCGGTTGCCAGGAGCTGGACGGTTGAGCCATCGAAATAGGTTTGCGGGTCAAAGCGATCGAGATCGGCAGCCGCTAACAGCGACGCTTTGAAGGGTAAGAACAGTCTGGTCCGTAACACAGGGACCCGAACCAGTAGGAAACCGATGTAGCCCAGACCGGCAATGCGCCGCACTCTGGTATGCCAGAAACAGAGGCCCTGGATCAGGCGCGATCGCGGATAGGCAACGATCAACAAAGACCAGACCAACAAATGGCAAAACCACAGGTTACGGGCAATGGCAAACCAGTACCATTGGTCTAGAGGCATCTGGGCTTGCTTACTATTAAGCTCGACGAGCAGGCGATCGACCTGTTGCTTCTGGCCCTCAAATTCAGTGTCTTTCAGGACTCGCTGAATTCTGCGGGCAACGCTTTCTGTCCTTCTCAGGTGCTGCGAAGTGTTGGCTGTATTGTACAGACTGGTTACAATCAGTCTCAATGCCTCAGCAGATCCTCTGCGAACCGATAAGTCCTCGTCTTTGAGCGATCTGATTAAGGGGGAGATAGCGGCTCTGGCTTCAACCCCAATATGTCCCAGAGCTTCAGCAGCAGTGCCGCGAACCGATGAATCCTTGTCGGCGAGCAATCCGGACAAGGCAGGGACGATGATTTTGGTCTTAGCATCAATGTCTTCCAACGTGTCGACCGCTCGCGACTGAACGCGCCAGTCTTCATCTGCACGTGCAGTCTTCAAGACAGGAACAGCGGCTCTGGTCTTCACCCCGATGTATCCTAATCTCTTGGCCGCTCTTCTACGAACGTCTGAGTCCTCATTTTTGAGAGCTTCGACCAGTTCAGGGATCGCAGTAACTTGAGCATCAGTCCCAATGTTGTTCAAGGCCAGGATAGCGTATTCCCGCATGACTGGCGATGGGTCTTTGACAATGGCAATCAATGCAGGAACCACAATACGGGGATCGGCCTCAATGCGTCCCAGGACAACAGCAGCTGTGTCGCAAGGAGAGTATTCACTTCTGTCTTTAAGGGCCGCTAGTAAGGTTGGGACAAAGTCTTCGGCCTCGGGGTTGATTTTTTCCACCGCCTTGATGGCACTGCGGCGAATGCCTGAGTCTGGGTCTTCGATTGCAGCGATCAAGGCGGGGACAGCGGCTTTAGCTGCAGGGCCGATCTGTTCCAGGGCCTCAGCAGAGCGCCAGGGAACGTCTGGTCCCGGATCTTTGAAGGCAGCGATCAAGGCGGGGACAGCGGCTTTGGCCTCTGGGCCAATGTGTCCCAGGTCAATGGCTGCATTCTTGCGAACGCTTGCGTCTGGAGCTTTGAGGGCGGCGATCAAGGCGGGGACAGCGTCTCGATCCTCAGGTTCAATGTCTTGCAGGGCAGCGGCGGCCTCGCGACGAATGCCTGCGTCTGGATCTTTGAGCGCGATGCTCCAGGCCGGAACAGCTTCTGGGGCTTTAATCGCAATCAGTCCCAAGCTAGAGGCAACCTTGCTGCGAACGTCTGGGTCTGGGTCGTTGAACGCTTTGCTCAAGGCGGGGACAGCGGTTTTGGTGGCTTCAGTGCCCAGGTGTCCCAGGGCGGCAGCGGCATGGCTGCGCACGGTGGGGTGTTCGTCTTTGAGGCTGGCAATCAGGGCGGGGGCAGCTGGTGTGGCCTCAACACCAAGGATTGTCAGGGCAGCAGCTGCTTTGCTGCGAACGTACTGTTTCTCGTCTTTGAGGGCGGCGATCAAGGCGGGAACGGCGACGCGATCGCACCAGACGAATGCCCTTATTTTCGCAGAATCCGCGATCGCCGCCTCCACCTTCTGCCTGACTTGCTGGGCATCGAAACACCAGTCCTCTTCTAAGGGACGCGATTTGTCGCGGATACGACGCAAGGCGACATCAGCTTTTTCGCGGATGGCTGGGTGCTTGTCTTTGCGGGTGGCGATCAAGTCGAAAATCGCGTCTTTCGCCTCAGTGCCGATGTCTCCCAGAGCTGCGATCGCACGACTGCGCACCTCTAAATTCTCGTCTTTGAGTGCCTGACGCAATGCAGGGACAGCGGCTCTAGCGTCGGTGCCGATACGTCCCAGGGCCGATGCCCCATGGCTGCGCACAGCTGCATTCTGATCTCGAAGTACCACAATCAAGTTAGGAACTGCAGCTTTGGCTTCGGCCCCAATACTGGTCAGGGTCGCAGCGGTATGGCTGCGCACAGCCGGATTCTGATCTCGAAGCGCCACAATCAAGGCAGGAACTGCAGCTTCGAACTCAGCTCCGATGCTGCTCTCGTGCTGGGCATCAGCAACAGCTCTGGCAGCCGCCGCAATACTTTTCAGGGCAGCGGCGGTATGACTGCGCACAGCCGGATTCTCATCTTTGAGCGTGACGAGCAAGTCAGGGACAGCCGTTCTGGCTCTGGTCTCCATTGTCCCCAGAGCAGCAGCAGCAGCGCCGCGAATGGTTGAGTCCTCGTCTTGGAGCGCAGTCGTCAAGGCGGGGACAACAACGTTGCTCTTAGTGCCGATGCTACCCAGGGCAACGACAACTTCGGCGCGCACGGTTGGGTTCTCGTCTTGGAGCGCAGTTGTCAAGGCGGGGACAGCCGCTTTGCTTCCCAGACCGATGCTGCCCAGGGCCGCAACAGCCCTGGTCCGAACGGTTGAGTTCTCGTCTTGGAGCGCGGTCTTTAAGGCGGGGGCAACATCTGGGATCTCAGCACCAATCTGTCCCAGGGCCGCAACCGCATAGCTGCGGACATCTGGGTTCTCGTCTTCGAGGGTAGCAATCAATAAGTCAGGGATAGTGGCTACGGCCTCAGCATTGAGACCTGCCATCGCCCTCTCAGTCTCAAACCGAAGTATGCGTCCCTGCCGAATGACAGCCTCTTTAGCCAGGATCTCAGCATTGATGCGGCCCAGAGCGTAGACGACCTGGCCGCGCACGGCTGGGTTCTCATCTTTGAGGGCAGCGATCAAGTCAGGGATAGCGACATGGGCCTTCAAGCCAATGTGTCCTAGAGCCGTGGCAGCCTGGGTGCGAATCGTCGCGTTCGGGTCTTTGAGTTTGACAATCAAGCGCGGGACAGCATTGTTCAAAGCCCTGGCAGCATCTTTTCGAATCTCGAAATTTTTATGTCTGTGCAGTTCTGCGATCGCCAGGATGTCTGAGATGTCATCAGTGCCGATGCTGATCAGGGCATCGACAACCCTTATGCGAACGTGTACGTACGGGTCTTGCAGTCTGGCAATTAAGGCGGGGACTGCACCTCTGGCTTCAGCACCAATGCGTTCCAGGGCCTCGGCAGCCCTTGCGCGAACGTTTGACTCCGGGTCGTTCAGTCTGGCGACAAAAGCAGGGACAGCCGCTTTGCCGATGTCGATCAAGGCATCGGTTGCTCTGCGGCGAACAGATGAGTCCGGGTCTTTAAGGACAGGGCTCAAAGCGGAGATCCTGGTTTGGGTCTCAACGCCCATGCTGCCCAGAACAAAGATAACCCTGCCGCGAACGGTGGCGTCAGGGTCGTTGAGCCTGGCAATCAGGGCCGGGACAGCCACTTTCGCTTCAGTGCCGATGTTCTTCAAGGCCAGGACAACGTTGTCGCGAACGGTGGCGTTGGGGTCGTTGAGCCTGGCAATCAAAGTAGGAACAGCCGCTTTCGCCTCAGTACCGATGCGCCCCAGGGCCCGAGCAGCCTGGCTGCGAACAGTGGCGTTGGGGTCGTTGAGCCTGGCAATCAAGGTAGGAACAGCCGCTTTCGCCTCGGCACCAATGCCTCCCAGGGCCCGAGCAGCCTGGCTGCGAACGGTGGCATCGGCATCGTCGAGTCTGGCGATCAGGGCTGGGATAGCGGCTTTGTCCTCAGCACCGATGTTTCTCAGCGCATCAACAACCTGGCCGCGAACGGTGGCGTTGGGGTCGTTGAGTCTGGCGATCAGAGCAGAGACAGTGGCTTTGTCCTCAGCACCGAGGCGTCCCAGCGCAGCGGCGACCTGGCCGCGAACGGTGGCGTTGGGGTCGTTGAGTCTGGCGATCAGGGCCGGGACAGCGGCTTTGTCCTCAGTATCGATGCGCCCCAGAGCAGCGGCGACCTGGCCGCGAACGGTGGCATTGGGATCCTTGAGCTTCGCGATCAGGATCGGAACAGCTGCTTTCGCCTCAGCACCGATGATTTGCAGAATCTGGGCCCCTTGCTCGCGAACCGTTGGGTTCTCGTCTTTGAGCATCGCGATCGATTTAGGGACAAGAGTTTTGTTTTTTTTGCTAATCTGCTGCAATGTCCTAGACGCTTCTGATTGGAGGCCGGACTCTTCGTCTTTTGCAAGTGCATCGATCGCCAGGATGTGCGTTATATCCTCAGTACCAATGTCTCCCAAGGCCCTAACCGTACTGGAGTGAACGTATGGATTCTTGTCTTTGAGGGCTGCAATCAAGACGGGAACAGCCGCTTCGGCAGCAGGGCCGATGCCTGCCAGCGCCTCGACAGCCTGCTTGCGCACGTCTGAATGCTGCTTGTCTTTGAACGCTGCAATCAAGGCAGGAACAGCCGCTTCGGCAGCAGGGCCGATGCGTCCCAGCGCCTCGGCAGCCTGCTCGCGAACATATGATTCCTCGTCTTTGAGGGCTGCAACCAAGGCGGGAACAGCCGCTTCGGCAGCAGGGCCGATGCCTGCCAGCGCCTCGGCAGCCTGCCAGCGAACATGTTCGTCCTCATTTTTGAGGGCAGCAATCAGGGTAGGGACGGCCGCTTGGGCAGCAGGGCCGATGCGCTTCAGGGCCCTGCTGGCTGCCCTGCGAACGTCCGAGTCCTCGTCTTTGAAGGCCTCACTTAAAGCAGGCACAGCCGCTTTGACCTCAGGCCCGATGTAGGTGGACAGGGCAACGGCGGCTGCCGTGCGCACGTTTGGGTCCTCGTCTTTGAGGACTTCAATCAGGGCAGAGACAGCTATTTTGGTCTCAGCACTGAAGTGTTCCAGGGCAGCGGCAGCAGCCGTGCGAACGGTTGCGTCCTCGTCTTTGAGTCTGCCGCGCAGGGCGAGGATAACGGTTTGAGATTGCCCGCCGACGTTCGCCAATAGTGCGGCAGCATTGCCGCGAACGTTTGGGTCAGTGGCTTTGAGCATTTTAGCCAGGTCCGGGACAGCGGTTCTGGCTGCAGTATCGATGCGTCCCAGGGCTTCGGCAGCATTTCTACGCACCACAGCATTATCATCTGTGAGGGCTTCCACTAAGGCGGGGACGGTGCCTTTGGCGGCAGGGCCAATGCGTCCCAAGGCCTGGATCGCTCTCTGTCGAAGGTTTGGATCCTCATGTTTGAGCCGTTCAACCAAGGCTGGGATAGCAGCGCTGGCATTGGGACCAATCTGTCCGAATGCCTCGATCGTCCTGTATTGAAGGTGTGGATCCTCATTTTCGAGCCGTTCGATTAAGGCTGGGACAGCGGCGCTGGCATCCGGGCCGATGTGCCCTAATGCCTGGATCGCACGGTCTCGAATGTCTGAGTCCTCATCTGTGAGTCGGGCAATCAGGGCAGCAACGGCTGGGGGCGTCTTGTCTGGGGAGGCGTTGCTTTTCCTGGATGCCGCAGGCTTGATGCATTGTCCAAAGGCTTTTATTGCTTCTGCATCCGCGATCGCGGCCTCTAATCGCTCCCTCACCTTGACCTCATTTGCACACCAGCGCGGTACCCAGGCTCCACAGGATACCAGGACTGGGACTGAAATTCCAAGCGCCAAACCAACCAACGGCCATTTCGGTAGATACATCGCGAGCAGAAGGTGATAACTTCCACAATTGTTACCTAACCAAACAGCCAATGGCACCCCTTGTAACAAAAGGAGAACTCGACAACGGTGCGGTTTAGAGGGAAGCGGACTTGAATCCGGGTGCAGAGTTGGTGCGATCGCAACTCGCGATTGCTCAACATTAGCCAGATTTCTAATCCAGTCAGCTGCAGTTTGTCCGGAGCAGAAAGGCCAAATTCAGAAGGCTAATCTATTGTTTCAGCGATTGAACCCTGAACTAACCCTTTTCACACTCTCCTGGTATAGGTCTTCAGACCGTTTGAAGTTTGAATGACCTGATGATGAAGCGAAAGATTCATTTTACGCTTCGCGTTCATGTTGCGAATAACCTTAAGGCAAAATAAAACTGTGATTAAGGTCACAATATCCAGTGATGAAGATCGCGTTTGCCAAAAAATGAAAAAGCCATACTGTAGACGACTGAACTCTAGCCGAGTCATCAATAGGGAACACATAACGCGCCGACAGCATCCTTTTTGGAACTGTCGGTTTTTTATTGGCTAGACTCATAATAGAATCGCCAGTTCACTCTACCCAAAGCGACCTAAAGCGAGGTGAATGGGGAAAGCCAATTGGCCTGATATAGTCTAGGCGACCGCTAAAAAACGAATAGAGGAGAGAAATAAAGGATAACCCTCATGCTTCTCTCCCCTTGCCAAGGCAATAAGATACCAACCTCAAAGCAGGCCCATTTCAGAGGGACATCCCTTGAATGAGGAAATCGAAGTAGGGAGCAGTAGCAGCAGCTTCTTCATCGCTTAACAAGTCCAGAGAGGCTTGCTTTAAGCAACGAATGGCTTCAATCATCCCAGGCATGGGTACCCCCAGAGAGTTATACATTTCCCGGGCTCCAATCACGCCAATGGTTTCCAGCGGCTCTTTATCCCCTGCTACAAGACCATAGGTCACTAGACGCAGGTACCAGCCGTAATCTCGCAAGCAAAGTCCTCGCTCGCGATTACCATAGGCATTACCACCTGGAGAAATGAAGTCAGGACGCTTCTTCCAGAGCTGCTTGCTTGCTTCCTGAACAATCTTTTTCTCATTCTCAGCCAGGGTTTCCGCAATCTGAACCCTCTGTCCGCCGGTTTGGAAAAACGCCTCCATGCTTTTGAGTTCTCCGCTGCTCGGGTAACGGAGTTCATCATCAGCGTTTAGAATAACTTGGCTAATTACACTCATAATAACGATCGCTTCAGATATCAACTTGTAGTGTAGCGATTTGCGGGGACGCAAATAAAGGGCATCGCAATTTTTAAATTGTTCAGAGAAGCTAAACTACAAGCTCGGTCAAGATAAAGAGCAGAAAAGCAAGGATGGTAAGGGGTTTTGAGTTTTGGACCTCAAATTTTAAGTTTTGTAAGTCTCCTTTACTAAAAAAATATGCACATGGTAGGGGACAAAGCAGTTGAACAAAGCGTTTGGATGATTCAGTCAGCAAACCACTCGGCTAACCTTGACGCTGTTGACTGTGCTTTGAGCAATTCTCCTGTTGTTCTCTGTAGTCAGCGTATTAAGCAATCGGAGCTGAGATGGCGATTTGGTCTATTGTAGAAGTTCCTGATTAGAGGAACTGATATCTGTGACTGAACGAGCTGCTAGGAGCAATATTAAGGGTAATGATGCTTTTTGGCAACAGGGCCAATTGGTCGAGGTTGCGATCGCAGATCTCAGCGATAGCGGCGAGGGGGTCGGTCGCCTGGAGCAACGCGTGGTATTTGTACCGGATACTGTCCCCGGCGATCGGATTCTGGCTAGACTGATCCGGGTGAAACCCCAATACGCTCGCGGCAAAATGCATCAGCTGATTGTGGCCTCCCCCGATCGCGTTCGCCCCAATTGCATCGTGGCCGACAAATGTGGCGGCTGTCAGTGGCAGGCCGTCCGTTACGAACAGCAACTGGCTGCCAAGCAAAATCAAGTCATTCAGGCCCTGGAGCGGATTGGCGGCTTGAGCCATCCACCCGTTTCTCCCATCCTGGCTGCTCCCTTCCCCCTGGACTATCGCAATAAGGTCACCTATCCGTTGGCCGTGTCAGCCAGCGGCCAGATTCAGGTCGGCTACTACCAGAAAGGCAGCCATCGCCTGGTGAATTTAAACCAATGCCCGGTGCAAGATCCCAACTTCAATCCCTTCCTGGTCGGGGTGAAACAGACCATTCAGCAACAGGGTTGGACCGTGTATGACGAAAAGCGTCACCAGGGGCAGCTGCGCCATCTCTCCCTGCGGATTGGCCGTCGCACAGGCGAGATCTTGCTGACCCTGGTGGTCACAGACTGGCAGTTACCGGGTATTGCTGACCAGGCAGCCGCATGGCTAGCCCAGTATCCCCAACTCGTCGGCGTCCTGCTCAACTGCAATCCCGGTCGCACCAATGCCATTTTTGGCCCGGAAACCCGTTGCATTGCAGGACAACCCTATCTACGAGAAACATTCGCAGGGCTGCAATTCCAAATCGGTGCGGATACCTTCTTTCAGGTGTATACCGAACAGGCAGAAACCCTGTTACAGTCCATCCTGACAGAATTGCAGCTGCAGGGAACGGAGCAGGTCGTGGATGCCTATTGCGGCGTTGGCACCCTTACCCTGCCTCTAGCCCAACACGCAGGCCAGGTTATCGGTCTGGAACGGCAAGCGGAGGCCGTTGCCCAGGCTCGGATCAATGCTGAACTGAATCAATTGACCAATGTCCGCTTCCAGGTTGACCAGGTAGAGGATGGCCTGAGTCGTCTGTCTGCTCGCCCCGATATCGTGGTGTTGGATCCGCCACGCAAAGGATGCGATCGCGCCACCCTCGACAGTCTGCTGCTCCTCCAGCCCCAGCGCATTGTCTACATCAGCTGCAAACCCGCCACCCTGGCCCGCGACCTCAAACTCCTGATCCAGGGCGGCTACCACCTCACCAAAGTCCAACCCGCCGACTTCTTCCCCCAAACCGCCCATGTCGAAGCAGCCGCCTTTTTGGAATGGAGAACAGGGAATGGGGAACGGGGAATGGGGAACAGGGAATAGGGAACGGGGAATGGGGAACGGGGAATGGGGAACGGGGAAGAAGGGTGAGGGGTGAAGGGGGAGATGAGGATATTTGGGTCAACTGCAGTTTGCTCATCGTCATTATTTTCCTTCCGGCGGTTAGCGATGAGTCATGAGCGGTTGACCGTTAACGATTGGCGATTAGCAATGAACAATGAACAATGAGCAATCAGCGTATGTCCCCATTACCTCTCCCACTTCCCTTGCTGCTCTCTCTTCTCCCTCTTCCGCCCTCCGTCCTCCGTCCTCCATCCTCCCGCTCCTCCTCCCTCTGCCTTCTGCCCTCTGCCTTCTGCCTCCAAACCCACCTTTCCCACCTTTTCAACCAAGCTTCGAACGGAATACCCCACCTTTCCCACCGACACTCGCTGGAGCGAATTGTTTTACTAGAAGTGTTCCTACACACATTGAATAGCAAGCTCTCCCCGGCCAGACCACACTGGCCGGTTTTTTTATCTGGCTCAACTACGGTGTTCCCTTTGAGACATTCAGAGAAGAGGGGTTGTCTTGAGGATATCTGGTTGTGGATCGCGTGCGATCGCAGCACTGTCCAAACGATCGATCTCCAGATCGCTGCCGATCATCGCCATACCCGTTGGCAGATCTAGCAAATTGCTCCTTATTCGAATCGAGCTGCCTGAATTAAGACGAATTATGACGAGCAGTGCTGCGATCGCACAACCATTGAAGACTCTACCGCCAAAAACGTCACCATTTCAGGATTATTCCCAAATACCAAGTCTTCAGGCTATACTGCTTCTATAAGTATATCTTTTTAGGTGCAAATACCTGCTCAACTTAAAGTTAAGCAGAGCGATCGCCGCTATAAGTATATCTTTTTAGGTGCAAATACCTGCTCAACTTAAAGTTAAGCAGAGCGATCGCCGCTCAAAGCCCCCACAGGCAGCAAAGCCAATCATCCGTAAGACTCCAGTTTGAAGGTGCATCCGTCTAACATTGATGGTAGAAAACCATCCGAATTGCAATACCCACAATGTGGTTCGATTTTCAAGGCAGGACAATTACACTAGTTAAACTATGGTGGCTAACAGAGAAATACAAGATGTCAAGACATTTCGGCAACAAATTTTAGAGGCTGAGAACCACATAGCACAAGCAACCTCAGAGCTTTTTCGACTAGAAGAGGTTCTCGACGAGGTCTGTCGGGCAATTCAGGTGTCGCTGGGCTTCGAATTTGTCGGCATCTCCCTGGTGAACCCCGAACAGAACACAATCGAGGCCGTGCATGGAACCGGAATTGCAGCAGATTGGTCGGGTTGCGTGAAACATTACCTGGAAGACGATCCAGACTTACGGGATATTCAGGCAGATGTTGTTCGAACCCTTCACACTGAAATTGTTTCTGGCTGGGATAAGCGGTTCGATCGCTGGATTTACGAAGAGTATCACCATGACAAACTAATTCGTATCTTTACTCCTATTATCCTGATTCAAGACGATCGGGGGCGGGTCATTGCGGATTGGTTTGAGCGTTGCCAATGGGAAGTGGGAGCTGGGGTTAAAAACGAAGCAGGTCAATATGTAACCTGCAAGATTGAGTTGCCAGAGGCACTCGATCCTGACCAGGGAAAAGTCGGGATTATGGTAATCGGCACGGTGGAGACGGGCTATCGAACCAGCCAGAGACCCATTGACCCCGAACAAGCCAGAGATCTCGTGCAATTTATTTCCCAGCGCGCCCCAGATATCTGGCAGGCCCAGTTGCCTTATGTCTTTAAAACGATTGCCGAAAGTGCGATGGCAATTTTGCAGGCTGACTCAGCCACGCTGCACTTTCTTTACGATCCCAATTTAGAGCGCTATGTTTACGAAGTTTTTACGGGCCGAATTCGTCGGCATTTCCTCAAAGCTTGTCCTCCCCGTCGAGATGGCTTGGGGCGGCGAGCAATCCATGCAGGAAAATGTAAATATATTGACGATCCCCAGGAAATGGCTCGCTTCAATCCCCAAGTTTCGGCAGCGAGGGTTAAGGCAATGGCTGCCTTTCCATTACAGGTCGGCAAGGATACAACAATAGATGAAGAACGGCTGAAATCCAGTCAAGGACACCTGAAAGAAGGCGTACTTTATGTTGAGTTCTATGACGAACATCGGTTCACCGAAGATGAATTGCGTTGGGGAGAACTCTTTGCCAATCGCGCGGTTGATGCCATTCGACATGCTACCACATACGAGCAGATGCGCGATCGATCCCGCAAACTGAATGCACTTCACTCCATTGCCGGTTCCCTCAGTCATTTATGGGAGAGGGACAATTTGCTGCGTCACATTGCTTGGAGTACCTTAAATGTTCTGGCTGCCGATGTGGTTACGATCTATGAATACATCCAGACCGATAGACAGTTCCTCACACCGCCCGATATTGCAGGGCGACTCAAGGATGCACAGAAAATGGAGGCTGGGATTTCGGGGCACAATGTCCCGTATCTGTTGTTTAACCGAGGTGAGAATGTTTATGTAACGAAGACACTCGAAGAGACCATTTTTAAAGATTCGCTGTTTGCACTGCGTGAAGGGATTAAATCTACAGCTGGGATACTGTTAAAAGCGGGTCAGGAAACTGTAGGGGTCATGTTTATCAACTACCGACGGCCTCATTATTTCTCTGGGGAAGAGAAACAAATTGTCGAAACCCTGGCCGCTTCTGCTGCGATTGCGATTAAAAATCAGCGCTGGTTGGATACCGTGGGTACAATCGATCGCGAGATTATTACCACGCTGGATCAGGACGAAATTCTCCAGTCAATCTTACAGCGAGCTGTGCAGATTGCTACTGCGGATCTAGGCGAGATTTGTTTGCTCGATCCGATTGGCCAGGATCTAATTGTGAAAGCCAGACATCCTGATAGCGCAAAAATCAATCGGATATGGGAACGCATTGGGATCGATGAAGGTATTTGCGGTCGGGTTGCCCGCAACCGCCAGTCTTCCCTGGTAAACGATGTCCATCGCGACCCAGACTACAAATCCTATTTGGAGAATGGCAGATCGGAGCTATGCGTCCCGCTGTTAGACAAAGATGGTCGAGTGTTGGGCGTCCTCAATGTGGAGAGCTGTCGAGCAAAGGCATTTACCAAGAGACATCAACGGATGCTAGAAGCGCTGGCAAATCAGGCCGTTCTGGCAATTCAGAACGCAGAAAATAAGGAGCAGTTGGTTGGCATTGAGAAAATCGCGACTCTCGGCGATCTGGCTGGACCGCTGATTCATAAGACAAACAGCTATTTGGGGGCGATTCAGGTCTGGACCCAAAGAATTCTGATGAAGGGAGACGAAAGCAGCAAACCTGCAGCCGTTGAAATTCAGACTCTAGCCTCTAGCGTCCTAGAGCAAGCAGAACGGTTGCAGGGTTGGCTGAACGAACAACCTCAAGCTGTCGATCTGCATCAAGTGCTTCAAGATGCGCTTAAGCAAGTATATCTTCCTGCCCGGATTGTTCAGACGCACAACATCTCTACCGCCCTACCTCAGGTGTGGGGTGGGAAGCAGCAACTCACCTATGTTTTCTCCAACCTGATACAAAATGCGAAAGAGGCAATGCCAAATGGAGGCAAACTATCTGTTGATTGCGAGACCTTAGATCGAGGGGAAGAGGGGTGGGTCTTGGTGAAGGTGAGCGATACAGGAATAGGCATTGCAGAAGAAAATATACCCAAGATTTTTCAGGCAGATTACACCACAAAGTCGGGTCATGGGGGATTTGGTTTGTGGTGGAGCCAGACCTATATTAAGCGACTGAAGGGTACGCTTAAAGTAGAAAGCAAGGTTAACAACAGTTCAATCTTTACCGTAGTATTTCCGATCTGGCAAGGGAATGCATCGCAATGAAATAGTCTGTGCCAATTTTGGAAGGAGATAGTGAAGATTGGGCTGCAACGGGGGGTATGGTTGCCAATCACCAATTCTAGCAAAGTTATAATAGCGCTGAATTGTCAGCAATAAGAAATGTAGTTTTATAGCAGCAGCCATCCAATTTGTCCGTCCTAATAGCCTTGGCTAGCGCTATATTCGCGTCCACTGATTAAGAGCAGCGATCATGAAAACCTTCAAAGTATTGCTAGTTGAGGATGATGGTCCCTGGCAAAAAATCCTTCGAGCAGATATCCAGGACGCTTTAAGTGGCATCGATTGGGTTAGTGCTTATATCAGGAGTGCAGCTACTTTTGATGAAGGTTGGGAAGCCCTACAGGAAGAAAACACTTGGAACCTCTTGGTCACTGATATTGGCTTTCCCTCTGAGCAGGAAATGTTTGGGAAGGCACTTGTGGAAAGATCTCACCGACTACAAATACCAACAATCGTGATTAGCGCGATAGCGACCTCAGATGATGTCCGTAACTTTCTGAGAGTTAATAAAATATACGACTTCTTTAGTAAACGACTTTACTATACCCGAACCCATCATTTTATCGAAGCAATCCAGGAAATTGCACAGGCATTTAATGAAGAAATGGAACCGAGGTTTGAAACATTAACGGATAACTATCATCCATCGATCGGCTCTGATGACAGTAGTGTCATTCTAAACGAGAACAATCGCGATCTTAGTCAGCCAAATGAAAAAAAGTTGGAGAAACGTGTCAGTTCTTTCAACTGGTTGCACCTAACCGATCTTCATTACGGTATGAAAGAGCAAGCGTGGTTGTGGCCTGGCGTTAGGGAGATTTTTTGGGAAGATTTGAAGCGTCTTCATGATAAATGCGGTCCCTGGGATTTGGTTTTGTTTACTGGCGATCTGACCCAAAGAGGAGGTCAGGAAGAATTCCAGCAAGTGGATGAACTCATCCAGAAACTTTGGTCGCACTTAAATGATCTAGGTTCGCGCCCTGAGTTATTGGTTGTGCCAGGGAATCACGATCTAGTTCGACCCAATCAGGAAGAACCAGCGGTCATCCTGCTGCAGCAGTGGTTAGACCAACCAACGATTCAATCAAAGTTTTGGGACGATAAAGACTCTCCCTATCGACAGGCTGTGACAGAAGCGTTTAGGCCCTATATCACCTGGTGGGAACGACAACCTTTTAAACCTAATGGACTCAGAACTGGTATGTTGCCAGGGGATTTTTCGGTCACGATTGCCAACCGCCAGGGTGCTCAGTTGGGGATAGTTGGCCTGAATACCAGTTTCCTTCAACTTACAGGTGGAAATTATCAGGGGAAACTGGCCCTGCATGCCCGACAATTTCACGCAGTGTGCGATGGTGATGGTCCAGCTTGGGCGCGGAAAAATCATGCCTGTATGTTACTAACCCATCATCCCCCAATGTGGTTAAGCCCTCAATCGCAAAAAGATCTGAGCGCGAACATTACTGCACGGGGGCGCTTTGCCATCCATCTTTGCGGCCATATGCACGAGGCTGCTTATCGGATTCTCTCGGAAGCAGGGACTGAATCTCGACGACTATGGCAAGGGCGATCGCTCTTTGGCCTAGAATATTTTAGTAAGGACAAAGAGGATGTGCAGCGTTTGCATGGCTACACAGCTGGAAAAATTGAATTGAATGGCGGGCAAGGCAAGTTAATGTTGTGGCCTCGTGAAGCTCGTTTGCAAGGAGGACAATGGGATATTGTACCCGATTATTCTTTAAGTCTCACTGACGATCAGCATAACCATCCCACAATGTTCAAATTGCTTAAACCTTATGTCAATCTGGAAGCTGGATGAAAGCGTTAAGAAGAGATCGGCGTTTCGATTCGTGATTTATGGGTGCGATCGCACTCCCCAAATCCCGTAACTGCGGTAAATCCTCAACTGCTGCCTGAAAGATTGGGGTTTCCTCAAATTTCCCCGATAGATGGCAATACCATCAATGCCATCGTATGAACCGTAGGGGCCGGGTTTAAGTCCCAGATGAGCGGCAAATCGACGTCCTAATTCCTGCTTGGTTTGCGAATCTGCATGAATTACTCCAAGAATGAGTGCCCTTATTTTTAAATAGTCACGAGACATTGAGAATGGGTTGAGTCTCTATCAAACGGGCGTAAAGAGGACAGCACATCCAGCCACTTGGCCTATTATGCCAGATTCTCTCAGCCTCAGTACGGCTTCTGCAGTGAGCATCAATGTTGAACGGACTGAAATAGACGCGATCGCACCTCCTGACCTAGTACCCTGGAAATAACCGATTGCAACCAAAGCCATCAGCAGTCACAGAGGAACTATGAATTATCCAATCGTCATCTACCCTTGCGATGAAGGGGGCTTTGTTGCCGAAATCCCTGCTCTCCATGGATGTTTGGCGCAAGGGGAAACTTTAGAAGAAACCTTACAAGAGTTGAGTATTGTTAAAAGCCTGTGGTTAGAGACAGCCCAGAAACACAATCAGAGACTTCCAGATATAGACGAGGCAATTGCTAAAGTCAAAATCTTAAGTGCTGTATAGTTGAATATCCAAACAAGCTGGGAATGATTGTAAGGGTTCGATTCCTCTGCGAAAAGCGATCTGAATTGTAAAATCAGGAACGTCAATTACAGGATCGTACTCGTTCGACTTGGAAATGCGATCGATAAATTGACAGAACGATTGCTGGGCAAGCGTTCTCCAATCCAAAATCGCCAATCTAAAATCCAAAATGGTATCAGCACCCCCTTCCCATCCAGGTTTGCTCGACTCAACAATAAAGGTCCATAATTTAACTGGAATTTAGCGGGCTGGATGCCGCTAATTCAGACAGTTTGAAACATTCTCGTCGTTTTAGCGATAGGACTGTTCTTTTTATGCCAATATAAATATTTATCCCGCAAGATTTATCTCGACAGAGGACTCCAGAGTAGCCAGTGAACTTCTTATCGCTTGTTTATGCCGTATTCCTGCTCAGCGTCGGTGCCATCTATTGGGCTGCACCGCGACAACAATGGCGACTCTGGGCGTTGCTCGCAGCCAGTGCGGTGTTTTATGCGTCTCTTGATACGGGTCGCACGCTGCCCTGGCAGGTCTATTACCTGCCGTTGTTGTTTGCCATTGTGCTGGTCAACTTCCGGTTGGCGCTGGAGTTAGGAGAAGACGCCACCCTCAGGCCCCACGCCACCGATGCCCAACTCAGCAACGAAGACTGGCTATTTGCCCAGCAAGACTGGAATCGTCGTCGCATCAAAATCCTCTGGTTCGGCATTGTTGTGGATGTTTTGCTGCTGCTGGGCTTCAAGTACGTGCCCTTTTTGCTCGCCTCCATTGGCACGCTCGTACGCTGGCCGGCGTTGCAAGACCTGGCCATTCAAACCGATACCAGTCTGGTGGCTCCCCTGGCCCTGAGTTACTTTTGCTTTGAATGTATTGCCTATTTAGTGGATGTCTATCGCGGGGCTCCAGCGGCGCAGAAGCTGCTGCCTTTTGCGGCCTATAAGCTCTTTTTCCCCAAGCTGCTGTCTGGCCCGATTACGCGCTACCATCAGTGGACAGCGCAGCTCAATGTCCTGAAATTTCCTGCAACTGACCAGATTGCCGAAGGGTTGTGGCTGATTGCCACCGGAGCCGTCAAAAAAGCGCTGCTGGCTGACAATTTGGGCTTGGTGGTTGATGGCATCTTCAACAATTTACTGCGGGCGGGCAGCGGGGATTTATGGTTGGCGACCTTTGCCTACGGACTGCAACTCTATCTGGACTTCAGCGGCTATGTAGATATGGCCCGGGGCAGCGCTATCTTGCTGGGATTTAACCTGCCGCAAAATTTTGACTTCCCTTATTTCAGTACAAACATCGCTGACTTCTGGCGGCGCTGGCATATTACCCTGGGGGATTGGCTGCGCAATTATCTGTATTTTCCGTTGGGCGGATCGCGCCAGGGTTTACGACGCACTTGCCTGAACCTGCTGATTATTATGCTGGTAGCAGGTATATGGCATGGGGCGGCTTGGGGGTTTGTCGTGTGGGGCGGTATCCACGGGATCGCTCTGGTGGCTCATCGCTTGACCGCAGAGTTGCCGAAACACCCGGCGTTAGAGGCACGTCGTCAGCTGTTCGAAGGGTGGTGGCAGAGTTGGCCGGGGATAGTCGTTGCCTGGGTGCTGACCCAGAGTACGGTCTGGTTTGCCTGGATTTTTTTCCGGTTGCCCAATCTGCGGGAGTCGCTCTGGGTGGTGCAGCATCTTTGGGGCCATTCGGCGGATGTCCAGTTTGCGCCCAAGGTGTATGGGGAATTGATCGGGTTGTATCCCTGGCAGATTGCGCCGATTTTGGGCGCGATCGCAGTCCTCATGGCTGCCATCTATGCCGCCAACCGCGCTCTGAAACTCCAGCTCAACTGGCCCATCAAAATATTTCTGATTCCCCTCTGCCTCTATATCGTCTGGCAATTAGCCCCCTCAGAAAACCTCACCTACATCTACTTTGACTTTTGATGGGGTCAAGGGGAACAGGGAACAGGGAACAGGCAATAGGGAACGGGGTAAAGGAGCAAAAGGGGCAGGGAACGCAATAGCCAGCACATCGCGAATTGCCCTCCTGTGCTCCCCGCTTACCGTTTCCCCAACATTCAGGTTATCGCCCTACGAAAATAGATGTAGGACATCGCAAAAAGTGTAAAACCAGAATTGCAGTCAACCTTCCCCTTCTGCCTTCTGCCTCCTGCCTCCTGCCTTTTGCTAAAATATAGCATTGGTGCGTTACCAGAAGAGATTTTCTTCCTAGGAGATCGGGAGATTAGTGTAATTGTGTAATTCTACTACTATTTCCCGCTTCCACATCCTAAGAGGATGTTTGCAAAGTCCTAAGACAGGTAGCAAAACACCTCGGATCCCCCTAAATCCCCCTTACAAAGAGGGACTTTTGACCGTAATTCCCCCTTTTTCAAGGGAGACTAGGGAGGATCCAATACTTCCCAAACAACCTCTAAGAGCGATTGCCATGCCAGCGAAAATCCGCTTCGTAAATCGGACGTTCCAATTTGTTATATTCAGTGCGCGCTGCAGCCAAAATCTGTTCCATACCCACTGGGACACCTTGTTGGGCAGCAATAAAGGCGGCATTGATGACGATATTGTGAATGGTGCCGCCCGTTAAATTGAGCTGGCTTAGATGAACCGCATCGATCTGGCCCAGGGGCATTTCGGGAGGAAAGGCTTTCTGCCACATTTGCTGGCGGTATTCCTTGGAGGGGAAGGGAAAGTCGATGATGAAACGCAGGCGACGCAGAAATGCAGTGTCGAGAGAGCTTTTGAAATTGGTGGCTAAGATGGCCAGTCCCTGATAGGATTCGATGCGCTGCAACAAGTAGTTAATCCCAATATTGGCGTAACGATCGTGGGAATCCTTGACTTCGCTCCGTTTGCCGAACAAGGCATCGGCTTCATCGAAAAAGAGGATGGCTCCGCCGTCTTCGGCGGCATCGAAGAGACGGCGCAGATTTTTCTCAGTTTCGCCGATGTATTTGTTGACGACTGCAGAAAGGTCGATGCGATAGAGGTTGAGCTGCAGGTCGTTGGCGATGACTTCTGCAGCCATGGTTTTGCCGGTGCCGCTTTCACCTGCGAACAGGGTACTGACACCGAGGCCACGATTCAGCCGTGCGCGAAAGCCCCAGTCGTCATAGACGCGGCTGCGCTGCCGTATCTGATCGGCAATTTGTTGTAATAGATTGACTTGCGCATCCGGCAATACGAGTTGCTCCCAGGTGGCTTTTGTTTCCAGCCGTTGAGCCAGGGCTTCTAGACGAGGCCGGGTGTGCTTCAGGCAAGCGACCCACAGGTGTTGCGTCAGAGCAGATGCCAGGGAATCCGGTCGCGATTCCGATGGAGATTCTTTTGATTTGCCTTTGCTTTGCTTTTTCTTTGGATCGGTTTTTTGTTGTTTTTGTTCCTCTTTGTGCTGATTTTTTTGCTGAGTGAGGGCATTGGTCGCAATTTGCTCAATATCAGAAAGATTCAACTGAAACTGGCTGGTCAGTAAAGTCGGATTGTCTCCGGCCTGGTCACCTAATACTGACATCCAGGCATGGCGTTGTTCCATGGACGTCGGTTTGCTCACCTCGAAGGTAATAATTTCCCGGTTAAGGGATAGGTGCGAGTCGGAACTATCCAGGAAAACGATCCCGCTGCTGTGGCTTAAGAAACGACGTAGTACAGCAAGACTGTTGCTACCAGCGGCGATGTTCTGGGTGTCGAGGTAAAGTGCTAGCGGTAACAGGTATTCTTCTCGTTCCCAGAGGCGCATGAATGGAGAGAATTCGCTATTTTTGTCGGGGAGCAGTTCTCCCTGCAACCCCACCAATGTTCGCCCGCAGTTGGTAGCGACGTGTTGGGCTAACCGTTGTTTGCTGGTGGTGTCCGTCCCGACTAGTTGTATGACAGGCAGAGGCAGGGTGGCATTGATCTGACTCAGATGCTGGAAAATCTGGGTGGCGATGGCTTGTTGGGAGTGTGCGATCGCGCCCAACTGCATTTCTGTCTCAGCCCTTGGAATCAGGGGAAACACAAGAGCAGCCAGCCGCTCGTCCAGTTGTCGCGAGCCAAATGTATAGTCAACAATCCGTTCGTCGGCTGTCAACAGACTTTGAGTTAACGGTTGCCCCCCAGAAGGATGGATCTGAATGAGCTGCCAGTAGCGTAGGGGGGAATGCCGCGAGATCGCGTTCCAGTGGCCAGTTTCAAAGAGCCGAAATCCTAAAGCAAAGGTTGGATAGGGGTAACGAGCGTTACCCTGGGCTTGAGCGCAGAGGTGAGGAATTTGAGTATCGAGCTCCATGGCGATACACAGCAGCAGGATGCCTTCTTCTAGCGGGGATAAGTTGAAGCAGTGACTGAGATGTTTCAGCGGCGGGAGCGGTTGAGTTTTGACTGCTGCTGCGATCGCAGCGTCTGCCTCCTGAATCGCCTCCGGCGTCACTGACTTTTCCCCAGCCAGCCCTTGCAACCGCAGCCGCAAACTATGGCAAGCGGCTGCAAGATAACGACTATTGTTGTCGTGTCTCTGATTCATCAATGTTCAGGGGTTTTAGAGATGGGTAGTGGTACTCTGCGCAACGATCGCGATTATCGCACAATGCCCCCCTCATTGCTGTTTTTCTGGAGTGCTAAAAATACGGCCATACAAAATACTGCAATCCAGCTTGATATGGTAAGGTGGCAATAGAAATAGGATGAAACCGACACGAAACGCTTTACCCCGAGCGCAAGCAATCAACGAAGACAACACCAGCTGAACCGACTCGGTCCCAGCCATTGCAGATTAATTAGTGTGGAATACGGGAGGCATCTACAGATGTTGGAACGGAACAAGCACCACTGGGACGCTCAACACCCAGAACAGGATTCCGAGGACTCTTTTTTTGCCCAGAGGCAAAGACAGAGGTTTCCGCTTCGGCAACAGTCTGGTCTGCTGCCAATTCAACAGCGGTCCGAAACACCTCTGCCGACTCCCTACCCCACCCTGGGCTGGGACTTTTCCCTGTTGCCGCAGCATCTAGCTGCAGGACATCAGCCTTCAGCAATCGATAACCCGCAATTTACCCTCAGCCCTCAGCCGGGTTCTGAAGAAGAGACCCTTCAGCTCCAGGAAGAGATCGTTCAGTGTCGGGACACAGACAGACCCCACAACAGCACCGGCATGCCCGATCGCCTGAAAGCTGGAGTTGAGCGACTCTCCGGCCTGGCCATGGACGATGTCAGAGTGCGCTACAACTCGCCCAAACCAGCCCAGATGCAGGCCCTGGCCTATACCCAGGGGACCGAGATTCACATCGCGCCAGGACAGGAACAGCACCTGCCCCACGAAGCCTGGCATGTGGTCCAGCAGCTGCAGGGACGGGTCAAACCCACTACGCAGGTCCAGGGTATAGCCATTAATGACGATGCGGAATTGGAAACAGAAGCAGATACTATGGGTACAAAAGTATCGCGAATGAGCGCCTCAAACCCATCTTCTATGGATGAGACTATACAACATAAATCCTATCCCTCAACTATCCAGTCGCCACACCCTAAAGCAAACGCTCCCCATCAAACCATACCCATAGTTCAAAGGTACAGAAAAGGATATCAGCCTAACCTGAAAGGGCTGAAGGTACCAAAATCCTCCAATGATGACAAAAAATTTAATGCCGGAGAGTTTAAGCGTCCCAAAGATTGGTACGAGAGAACGCAGGATGCCTTAATGAAGACAGCCGAAACAACAATAGTCCCAGTTTACGACCAAAAGATTCCAATGGTTAGATGCCAGGTGACCAAAAGGTTCATAACACTTGGTGCGATACAAATCGGACACATACAGAACTGGGAGCAATATGTATTGAATACGCAACCTGCAACAGTTCGAGAAGCAATCAGTGCATACAATGATTTGAATAATCTCCGAATCGAAGACTCGACTGCAAATACATCTCATGATTTTGAGGCAGATGAGCAAGGAAATTTCAAACCGACAAAAGAAGAAGAAGACCTTGCCAAAGATCTGGGTATGGAGGTGGAAGCTCTAAATGAATACGACTTGAACTCATCATTCATTGATGACAGTCCGATGGAAACAGAACCCCTCCAATACGATATGTTTCCCTTGACCTTATTTGCCAATGATGGGAGCGGAGCTTATCAGGCATTCAAGGGTGCGCGAATTCAGCTGTTGGATGCAAATTTTGAAACCAAAAAACAACTCGTGGAATTGGAAATTGTAGAGAGTTCCGATCCCGAGTTATCCAAAGGAGAGAAATATTGGACACGAGCTGCTCATATTGAGAACGTGGGAAAACTGATCGATCCTTTAACCAATAAACCATTTTAATAAAACTTCTAATGTGCTGTCAGGTTTAAATTAGGGAAAACATGATTCTATCTCGCGTTGAGCTTTTTGCGATATCCTAATCCATTCTCGTAGCGCTATAATACCTTGACGCCAAATTCTAGGTTTGATAAAGCACAAAGTTCATCCTTTAACCCTTAAAGTTTCAACGTCTGTAGATAGTCAGCTACGATTCATCTGCTCGATCCGTAATTCTGACCTGTTGATCGCTCGCAAACCGCCACGGACGAGTGCTAAAGTCTACCGGGATGCTATCCACCCCATCCACCCGCAAGCGCAATACATACATCCCAGGTTTAGCATCTTTAACCTGAAAGCGCAGTGTGGAAGGTTGCGTCGGGTCGTCCGGCAGAGAAAACGGCTGCGGCGGAATGCCGCGATCGCCAAACAATAGCACCAGTCGTTGATCCGGATGGACTTGCGGTCTGCACGTCAGCGTCAACAGCAAGTCTCCTGCAGAAGCTTCCTGGGGAGCAATATCAGCAATCTGCGGCGCTAAAGACAACGGCAACTCATTGGTGCTCCAACTATAGTCGGGTCGTTGAACCGACAAAGACAGCGTATAGAACCCGGCCAGCCATTGCAAGATCGCCTCAGCGTCATCAGCTGGATCGGGCAGCAGTACCTGCATCTCGGTCTCCGTCCGTTCCGGTAAGGGCTGGAGTTCGATCGCCTCGCTGCGACGTGAATGGCAGCAACGGATTGCCAGGTTTGGTCGCTCCAGATTGCTACCCCGGAGAGTCAAGAGATCGCCCAACTCAGCACTCGGTTTGCGGTTGGGAATCTGGACCGACTGCAATGATGGGGCCATTACCGGGAACACAGCAACACCTTCATCATCCTGACCGCGGGCCAGCACTGGCAGCGCTGCGACCACGGGCAGGGTACTGTCGATCAAGACAACAGAAACCTGATAGGCAGCAGAAATCCGATACTGGGCCTGAAAACTGCTCCATATTTTTGAGATCTCCTCAAAGGTCAGAGCCTGCGGCGTAACGCTGATACGCTCCATCTGCCGATGCAGATCGCTATCGGACAGATCCTGGGCAGTGGCTGCTTCTATTTCCTCCGGGCTGAATTCGCGATGGTCGTGCAAAATGCTCATCACCTGGCCCAGCAAGCGATGGCTGCGGGTATCGCTATCATTTTCACCATAGGCGGTAATCAAGTAATAAAGATCCAGAGCTAGAGGGGGTTTTTCCGTTTCACCATGACGCGCTCGTCGTGGCTTGCTGCGGTTGCCCCAGGCTGGGTTGGGCATGGTGTGATAAAGAAAGAGATTGATCTGGTTGCGATCGCGATTCTCGCGCGCCTTATCCAGAGGCAGCGCAGTGATGTCCCCACTCCCCAACTCATCGCGGATACCTTGAAAAATTAGGTCTTGCAGCGTCGTCGTCACCGCCGCGATCGCCAGCGAGTTACTCATTACCAGCCTCCATTACCAACCTCCATGACCAGCCTCACTCCTTAGCGCTTTCAACTAAAATCGAGCTGCTCTATCCAACTGAGCCACCTCCTCCGCACTCAACTGCCAGCCCAACGCCCCCGCATTCTCCCGTGCCTGTTTCCCAGTCTTAGCCCCCGGAATCGGAATGACATTGCCCCGAGCAATCAACCAATTCAGCGCCACTTGGGCTGGGGTACGCTGGTGCCCCTCGCTCAGCGTTGTCAACATAGAGAGCAACGGAGCCAACCGCTCCAATCCCTTGCGGCTAAACCGGGGATCCAGGCGACGAGCCCCAGCAGGCGGCTGCCAGGTCTCAGCCCGATACTTGCCCGTCAGCAACCCTTGCGCCAGAGGACTATAAGCCAGGATAGCAACCCCCAACTCGCGAGCAGCATCTAGGACACCATTACTTTCTATATGGCGCGCCAGCAAAGAATATTGCACCTGATTCGCCACCAGAGGCACCCCACGCTCTGCCAGCAACTGGTGAGCCCGTCGCATCTGGTGCGCAGAATAATTGCTGACCCCCACCGCTTCAATCCGTCCCCGTTTAACCTCATCCGCCAGAGCAATCATCAACGTTTTCTGGCTAACGAGCAAGCTAAAAGGCCAGTGAATCTGGTAAAGTGCAACCCGTTCCATTTGCAGGCGGTTCAAGCTTGCTGTCAAAGCCTTCGCAACCGCTCCAGCCCCCAACCGCCAGGGTAGCGGGAAATATTTAGTTGCCACTTGCACCGGCGCACCCGTCTGCCGGATAAATTTCCCAATCAGAGTCTCAGAGGTACCAAAGCCATAGATCTCAGCCGTATCAAAGAAATCAATACCCGCTGCCACAGCAGTCTCAAAGGCTTCCTGTACCTGGCGTTCGCCATAGTCCTTACCATAACTCCAGAAAAGATTATCTCCCCAGGCCCAGGTTCCAATACCCAGAGACTTCACTGTGGGGCCCTTAGAGCCAAGGATCGCAGTTTGCACGTTCAAAACCCTCTCTCGTCAAGGCCAAGAATATCGCGATTTCAAAAGTTGTGAATGATTTCTTGCGGCAAAAAATCTGGTAATAGAATCTGCACCAACGGATTTTTCCCAAATAGGCACAGCGACCATTGTCTGCTCGAACCTCAGACAGGTATTCCATCACCGAAAAATTTACAGGTAGATTTATTTTGTGTCGATAAATATAGCAATAGCCAAGCTCGTTAGGACAGACAAGATTGAGAGCGCACGAAGCACGCTCTCAATTTTGTCCTAACCGATATAGCGGTTCCTGTGCGACTGAAGTACATGGAAATGTGCCCCTGCCGAAGGCAGGGGCACATTTCCATACCTCACTAGCCTGAAATTTGCTATATGACTACTACTATATAAACTGGGATCGAAAAAAAATGCATCGATTCCAGCAGACTATATTGCCAATAGACTAGTGTCTGTAGGACTGGGCTAGCAGCAAAACCCAATGTGGAATCCTTCAGTGTTGGGTTGCTTGACGACAAGGCTTGCGTCTGCGTGAGTTTAACTCAATCCAAGTTAATATTTACACCTTATTAAGACGGATCGGTCGGACATGATAGTAAAGAAGGAATTTGTGCCTATGGCAAAATTCTTCCTTCAAATTGAGATTGGATTTGTAATCAATCAATAGTAATATGTATTAATGTCTGATGGCCAGCTTAGAATCTTGAGAACGTCCTGTGTTGTAGTTGACTGTCTCGCCAAACTCGTGCAAGTGACGCAATTAAACAACATTAGGACTATGACGATTTAACGTTCCGAGAGCAAATAATCAGGACTGTTTTGCAGAGCTGATAAAGGTGCTGAGATCGCCAAAATTTATATTTTTTATTTCTTCAACCTTTTTCCAGTTCGCTCATCTCCTTATATTGCAGTGAACTATTTCTGTACGAGTGTGCGGTCAATTTTAAGTTTTGGGATGAGGAGCGAAACTCGGGCTGCTGCACTTTGGGAAATTGTCGTATCTCGAAGAAGAAAATTTACATAAATTTGAGGCAGACATGCAACAAAAACATGAAAATATTAATCCTTCTAGAAACTATTACCAAGAAAAGTCTCTAGCTCTAGACTCTTGGTTTAGGATTGCTTCGATAGATTATGAAGAGATTGTTAATAATCATCAATTTTTAAAGATAATTAATTCATTTGGAGATAGCACCATCAACCTTTTGGATATAGGTTGTGGAACAGGAAAATTTCCTACTCTATTAGATAAGGCAATCGAGAATAACGTCAAGTTCTTATCCGATCTATTTGATGTTTCAGAATATTGTGTCAATCAATGTAGAGCGGTGTTTAATCAGTTGAAGCATTTTCAAACGAATGAACTGTTTGTATCTTCCACTGAAAATATTCAAACAGCAATTCCGAAAAGTAGATACTACAATATTATCTGGGCAATTCACTCATTTTATACTGTAGATATGAATAAAATCAAAGATGTTCTTCGGCATCTTGAACTATTGATCGGACCTGGAGGTATTCTGTTGATATATCAAGCAAGTTCAGATTCTTGTTACCATCAATTCTATAATTTTTATCTAGACAATTTCGAACAGCCAAATAGATTTGCAAGATTTGTAACAGCAGAAGATATACAAAAAACATTATCCTTACTGGGATTATCTCACAGTTCAATAGACTTTGATTTTAGCCATAAAATCGATTATGAAGATCGAGATTTGCTAGAAGTTTATTTGGGAAAATGTATCCTTAATAGTTCTGTTGATGTTCTTTCCTTTTTTAAGAACAAAATATTAGATTATCTCGATCTAGACAGGAATCAATTTAGCTTCAAACAAAAAACTCGATTGATAATTGTCAAAAAACAGTAACTCGATATTTTAAGGATGCAAAAAAATATTCACAAAAAAGGCAGTAAAGATGTCGAAAATTGAAACTATTAAGTTACATGATTTAAAAATTCACGAGCATCATCTGGATATTACCTATGGTGCAGATGATTTCAATTTCTCAACTAAAGTCTTTTATCATGATGTATCTTTTGGGTTTTTGATCGGCAAGTATTCTCCTAAGATCGTCAATCAAATTGCGGCTTACATTGCCTTATTTGAAGGCATGAAACTGTGTTCGTTGTTTCCCAAATACTATGACGTTAGCGCGATCGCAGAAAATTTAGATCGGTCAGTTTTAGACTTTTTTGCCAGGATCTATCAAGGAGTATTTGCCCAACACTGGTATGAAAACAACATCGTTGACTACGCTGGGCCAGAAATTATTTGTCCCAATGCTAGCTTCACTAGCAGCAACCCCACCCAAATCCCCGACAGCTCTACTGTACTCGCCGGCTGCGGTGGCGGTAAAGATAGCATTGTCGCGATGAAAATGTTGCAAGAAGCAGAGATCCCGTTTGCTTCCATGCAATACTCTCATAGTGTTTATGGCAAAGCCGATCTCCAGCACAACTTAATTGCTGGCGTCTTAGAACACGTCACGCCCATTAAGAAACATAAAATTTCTATCTATGATGATTTTATTGACTATCCTTTTCTTCACCTTTATTTTCCAGAGAATTCAGGAATTACGGTTCCAGAAACTCCCGTGTCTATATTTGAAGCCCTGCCTATCATATTGAACGAAGGATATAACTATTTAAGCTTAGCGCATGAAAAAAGTGCCAATACGGGTAATTTGTTCTGGGAAAAACTGGGCCAGGAAGTCAATCATCAATGGGGAAAAGGCTATGAGGCAGAGCAGGAGCTAAATCAATTTATTCAAGCCAATCTCTTCCCTAATTTCACTTATTTTAGTATTTTGCAGCCAATATATGATTGTCGCATCTTCAAAAATCTTGCCAAATATCCAGAAGTATTGCCTAAGATTCACTCTTGTAATATCCAAAAACCCTGGTGCAAAAAATGCCCTAAATGTGCTTATGTATGGCTTGGTTTAATTGCTGCATTCGAGCCAGAATCTGTCAATGCAGTTTTTGGAGTCAATCTGTTTGATGATAATGACTTGCTCCCAACATTTAGAGCAATGATTGGACTCTCTGAACATACTCCTTTTGAATGTATTGGTGAAATCGATGAAAGTCGCTTAGCTATGAAAAAGTGTTTAGACAAAGGCTTGTCTGGAAAAGCACTAGAGATGTTCAAATCTGAAGTTTTAGCCGATCGTTCAATTAATTGGCTGAAAATTGAACAAAAGTATGACCAGGTTTATGACACAGAACACTCTATTCCTGATTGGATATATAGTAAAATCCGGGAAAACATTTGAACCTTCAAATAGAGTTCAGAATTGAGGTGAGAGCGATCGCTTCTATCTTGGAACGAACGAAGGCAAACTCTCAATGAAAAATCCAGAAATGGCTAAGGGATTTGTTACTATTACGGTGTCCTGGTCGGTGAAAAATGAGCCGCCTATGCTGGTTGGCATTACGCTGAGACAACGCCCAATTTTGTTGCCATAAAGGCAGCTCGAGGGCTTCTGTGCTTCTTTAATGGATGCGTGCGATGTTGCTGGGGGAATGGGTCACTCCCCAGTCGGGGGATGACTATGATGGCCGGATCGCTGAAGATATAGTTGGGCCTTTTAAGGGAGGACCCGGAACCTATGGAGTATTAGTTGCTGGTAGTTGATAAGAAGCAATGACGGATAAATTAGCGATTGCTCTTAGCTTTATTGCTTTTCTTTTCCTGTTTACTGGGGTCGGAATTTACTCTGCCTCCCGCAGGCAAAATACGACCACTGATTATTTGTTGGCGAGTCGTAATGTCAATCCCTGGATGACGGGTTTATCTGCCTTTGCCACTGCCCATAGTGGAGCGATGTTTATCAGCAGCATTGGTTTCACGTATCGGATTGGACTGTCTTCAATGTGGCTGTTAGTGGGCTGGTTCCTCGGGGATTATTTGACTTGGTTTTTCATTCACAAACCCTTGCGGATTGTCTCAGAGGAAACCTCATCAGAAACCATTGGTGCATTCCTGGCTCAAGATCCGGAGAAGAACCGCCCGATTGCTGCGGTCTCGGCGATTGTTACGATTATTTTTTTGGGTGCCTATGCGGCGGCTCAACTGCTGGCAGGCAGCAAAGCACTCCATGCAATCTTTGGTTGGAATTACAATCTGGGGATTGTGTTGGGGGCGGCGATCGTTGTTGCCTATTGCTTTTCGGGGGGGATTCGGGCCTCAATTTGGACGGATGCGATCCAGTCGGTGTTGATGATGTTTGCGATGTTTCTGCTGTTAGGGGTTGCAGTGGCAGCTTGTGGTGGATTTGGCGGACTCTGGCAGCAGTTAAGAGAGATTGACCCGGCGCTGATCGATCCGATTCCGCAAAATCTTCAATATGGTTTTGGGCTGTTTATGCTGAGCTGGTTAGTGGCTGGGGTGGGCGCGATTGGTCAACCCCATATTATGGTGCGGGCTATGGTGCTCGATCGGGCAGAAAATATGGGCATCACCCGCAATATATATGCTATTTCTTACGTTATTTTTTCGACTGCTTCGATCCTGGTTGGCTTGACTGCAAGGGTGTTGCTTCCTGGATTGATGAATGGCATTGAGTCTGAGCTGGCATTACCTAAGATGGCAATTGAGTTATTCCCTGCCCTCTTAATTGGTGTTATTCTCGCGGGGGTATTTGCTGCTGTGATCTCGACCGCTGATTCCCAGATTCTCTCTTGTTCGGCTGCTTTGACTCAAGATTTGTTGCCAGGGATGGCCCATTCTTATCGGTTGGTTAAAATTGGAACCTTGATTGTCAGTGCCATCGTGCTGACGATCGCGATCGCGAGTGACAAGAATATGTTTCGTTTAGGGATGTTTGCCTGGTCAGCGCTTGGGGCAGGTTTGGGGCCAATTTTAGTGCTGCGGGTGTGGCGGTTTCCCGTTACTGCTCCGGTCGGAGTGATGATGATGATTGCCGGTATTACGGCTGCCGCCCTCTGGAGTGGAGTACTGAAGCTCTCTGGTTCGATTTATGAGGTGCTCCCTGGCATGGTTGCAGGCTTTTTGGTTTATGGTATCGCTCGACTGTTGAGTTCTGATCTTGTCAAACAGGAGAGTAAAATTAGAGACAACCGATAAGCACTTGCCAAATCGTACCTGAATCATTAAAGCGTTAGACCTTCTGGCAACAAACCAGCTTGAGCGAGGGTTGCGGTACAAGCCAGGATCCGATGCTGGGCGATCGGGTTAGCAAAACCGAGCAGGATGATTCTGTTGTATCTGGATGGATAGCACCCTCCTCCGTAACATTCAGACAGGAAGAAATAGACGTTTTTAGCTGTCAGACTGTTGGCCGAGAGCGGTAGTGCCAACCCTTCAAGCTGGTGGCTAAAGAGGGCAATCGCGTCCTGACGGCAGGCAATGGTCAACGGTAAGCTCACCTTAATGGCCATATGGATGAAATCGCGACGGTGCAATCCTTCTCTGCGGGCGAGGTGAGCCAGGAACCAGCAGTCCTGATTATGACTGTTGATGCGGATATTGGCTTCGATTGCGATCGCGGTCTGTCCTGAATCGGGCAAATAGTGCGTATCTCCCGGAAGCGGCTCGCAAACAATGGTGTCAATGCCGATAAAGCCACGAACGCCATCGATTGCCATTGCCTCTACAAGAAGGCAACAAAAGTCAACCATGACCTGTTTGTCCTTCATGGAGAGGGCTAAAAACGACTTGGACCCTATACAGCCACCAGATTGTCGGGTCAGCAATTGCTCGCAAACCTCAACTGGCAGGGTCTTTCCTCTGCCATCAATAAAAAAGGAAACACAATAGGTCGCTGACCAGGGTCGCCAGTGCTCGACCAGAATCCAGTCTCCCTTTGCGCTTGAGCTTTGACTGAGGAACGCATCCAGTTGGGCAGGATCAGCCGTCCATTGCGACGGTCGAAGAATCAAGTTACCCCATCCCCCAGCGCTGGATACTTTCACAATCAGCTGAGAGATCCCACGCTCGAACTCAGCGGTGAGGTGCCGTACCAGCTGGTTTCGCTGCTGGCGGGCAAAACAAGTTCCTGGGACGAGCGCTCCGGCACCGATAATGTCTGCAACTCTGGTGCGGAAGTAGGGTTTGTTATTCCAGCAATTCACCGCATCAACAGTCGCTCCTAACACCGCAATGCCTTGCTGCTGAAAGTGGCGGGCGATTGCGTCCCAGCAGGTGGGGGATTGCACGATTTGCTCGGTATAGCCTTCAAAAAACAGGGTTTGTCGTCCAGTCTGCTCTAGCAATCTGGAGATGGGACCAATTAGCTCTTCCGGTCGATTGTTTGCGGGCATCATCGAAGGCGGGCCCTGTGCATTGAGTAATTGAATCACTTCATCCTGGAATTGCTTTGCGGCGATCGCAACGTTTGTATCAGGGTAAAGCGTTCGTAACATTGCAGCGGTTGGCAGGTAAGTTGCTGAGAATCCACTTTCGTAACGGTCACTGCGATCGCGAATTACAACTACCTCATCCAGCAAGTAAGCATAGAGATCGTCACAACTCATAGAACCCACTATTAAAATTGCAGAGTACTGGATGGACATTCCCTGATGTGTAGTCCTCCAGAAGTCAGGATTTTTGAGCGCACAGGTGGAACCGTGCGCTCAAAAATCCTGACTTCTTTACCACTACCTCCTGATGATATCCCCATCATCAGGCTATCCAGCCGCGAGCAGATATTTTTAAACAGTTCTTTTGTACTATTTCCATGTTAGAATAGTCCTATTCTACGCCGCGTTCGCAGACAGGCAGCCCCCCGGGGCTGCTTTTTTATGTTCAACTATTGGCTGGTTCTGAATGCAATACACAACTTGGAAGGTTAGCGCCACCGAAGGGGGGGCTAACTCCCGTTTCTTCGTGCTAGAACGGAAAAATGGGTTATTTTGAAAGCTCTGCTCCGCAAGGCTTTCAAAATAACCTTCCAAGTCGTGTGCAATAACTATCTAGATAGGCAACCCTGGGCAATCGAGCCGATTGTAGCTCCAACGGCCTGATGTTGAAGTGTTTTCGTTCCTTGCCCGCGAACGTTTTTTGCTTTTTCCTAACCATTCGAACCTGAATGAATTGTAGAATTTAACTAGCAGTGCTAAAAAGGGGGCTGTAAGCGCCTGATAAAGTGGCTGCTTCATTCCATAACTTTTGAATTTTTTACTCTTCATCCGCATGCCCCATCCATCCTTCGAACAAGCGATTGCGCATATCAGCGTCCAAGAAGTGGCGGAGCGGTTGGCTGATGCAACTAGAGCAGAAGCAACAAACAAACTACAATTGGTGGATGTGCGAGAACCGCAGGAAGTTGCGATCGCAAGCTTGCCTGCGTTTGAAAACTTCCCACTGAGCGAGTTTGCAGTCTGGTCTGGCCAGATCCACGACCGTTTGGATGCCGAAGTTGAGACCCTGGTGCTGTGTCACCACGGCCTCCGTTCCGCTCAAGTCTGTCAATGGTTAATGGCCCAGGGATTCAGCAACGTCAAGAACATCACAGGTGGCATTGATGCCTATGCCAACGTTGTAGATGCTAGTATTCCTAAATACTGATCGAGGCTCAACATTAACAACTGACAACCCATTAGTGTCCAGATATCCCTTGATTCATAAAGCTCTTTGAGCGTTTGGGTGGCATCTGCTCGCTTAAAAATCCTGATTTGCTTGCCCGATTTCTTTTGGTGTAGTGACTCTTCTGCCTTCTGCCCTCTGCCTTCATAACTGTTAAACTAAGATGCGGATAGCGAAGTATTGTTCCTATGACCTTTCCTCGCATTCTGTGTCTGGGTGAAATCCTAATAGATTTGTTAGCTGACGAGCTGGGCGATCGGCCAGTAGAGGGATATTCCTGGACTGCTTATCCAGGCGGTGCTCCCGCAAATGTCGCCTCAGCACTCGTCAAGCTAGGCACCTCAGCCGGGTTTATGGGTTGTGTTGGGCAGGATCAGCCTGGCGATGCCCTGGTGGCTCTCCTGCAGGACATTGGGGTCGATGATATGGGTATCCAGCGTCATACAACTGCACCCACACGACAGGTTTATATCACCCGTTCGGAAGCGGGCGATCGCCAATTCGCAGGCTTTGGCGATCGCGATCCGGCAGAGTTTGCCGATGCCTATCTGCAAGCCGACTCGCTGCCCGTTGAATTGTTTGACGCTGCTGAGTTTCTGGTATTAGGAACCCTGGCGTTGGCTTACGCCGATAGTCGAGATGCGATCGCGTGCGCCCTCGATCTAGCCGAACAACACAATCTCAAAGTTGTTGTAGATATCAACTGGAGACCCACGTTCTGGCCCGATGTCACGGCAGCGCGACCGCTGATTCAAGATTTACTGCAACGGATTGATTTCCTCAAGCTTTCTGAAGAAGAGGCTCTCTGGTTCTTTGAAACCACCGAGCCGAGCCAGATTGTTGCTTGCCTCGACTCGCTGGAAGGTGCAATCGTCACCGCTGGCGAACGAGGATGCGCCTACTGCCTCAACGATCTTGAAGGCAGACTGCCTGCGTTTCCAGTCGCAGTTGAGGATACGACTGGTGCTGGAGATAGCTTCCTGGCCGGGTTTCTGCACCAGTTATGTCAGCAAGGAATTGCCACTCTAACCGACCCGGAACGCACCCGATCGATGGTCCGCTATGCCACGGCAGTGGGATCTTTGACGACCACTCGACCCGGCGCGATCGCAGCCCAACCCACCGCCGCAGAGATTGAAGCCTTTCTTTATCTGAATGCAGTCAGGGATCAGCGGTTAGCAGTTAGCGATTAGCCGTTAGCCACTAAGGAAAATGTAAAATTAGCTCGAGAATTCATGAAAAAGTGCTTAGAGATTTTCTGTTTTATTCAGAAGAAGCATCTCATCAAGATCAAGAGATAGAACTTTCGGAAGCTGCTTTATGGGAAATTGCCAAAGAAGTGATTCGGAAAAGATAATTGAGTACTGGAGGTGCATACAACAAGGGAAAAATTAAAAGCTTTCTGGTGCAGGCAATAAAGCAAGCGATGATTGCTGATTTGGACAAACGCCACCACTCAAAATCAACTCTCAACCCAGTGTCAGAGCAATTTGCAGAAACCCTAATTCAAGAGTTTGAGAATATAATCAGAAGCGATACTGCTAGAGTATTGGATGAGAAAGTAGAAGATTTGAAATCACATATTGCTAAAGTCTACATCCTCAAAAACAGCAATCTTTAATAACATAGTCGCTGCTTTTTTGTACTCCATACTGCTTGTTTCGCTGCTTATTATCGGAAACTACATCTATCCCAATTTAGGCAAGGGAATATCTAACTTTTTTATGCAACCTGAACGTTCTTCGAAATAAAAACGAATGTTACTTTATACGACGCCCGGTTATAATCTGGACTTTTGTAGGGTGTGTTAGGCGATAGCCGTAACACACACATTTTATGCGTTACGCTAGCGCTAACGCATCTTACGATCTATGCAAACTTTAACCGTGCAAAGTATAACCTGCACATCGCTAAATTTCTTCTTCCTACGTCACAATTACTTTTTTCAATTCTAGAATCAGTTTTCTGGGACTGCCCGTCAGGATAGGCGTGCCCAACTCCTTCAGGCGATCGCGGAACCATTGATTGACGCTAAAATACCCCGAACTGGTCACCGCACCCACGGGAATAAAATGCACTCCAGATTCTTTAAGCGATTTGATGTAGTCAAATAAGACTTGATCGCTGCCCCCTTCATAGAAGTCAGAAATTAGAACCAGTGCTGTATTCTGAGGTTCCTGAATTTTCTGCGCCGCTTCAATCAGCGCCTGATAAATATAGGTACCGCCCCCCAACTGCGTCCGCAGCAGCACTTCGAATGGATCGCGCACCCAGGCAGTCAGATCGAGCACCCGCGTATCGAAGGCCAACAAATGAACATCCACATTGGGCAAGCCAGCAAAAATCGAAGCTAGAATCGTACATTGCACCATCGCATCGACCATTGAACCCGATTGATCGACAACCACAATCAGGCGCGTGGGCATTTTCTTTTTAGCTGCGTGATGATAATAGAGGCGATCCACCAGCAGTCGTTGTTCCTGCGGATCCCAGTTCGTCAGATTCTTCCAGATCGTCCGATTCAGATCTAGATTACGAAAGACGCGTTTGGGCGGGACAGAATAGTCGATCTTGCCCGTGACCGTTTGCGCCACCTGAAGTCGCAGTACTTCAGCCAGCTCGTCAACGAATTGTCCGATCAGTCGTTTGGCATTTTTCAACGCTGTCCCCGATAGATTTGCCTTATCCCGCAACAACTGCTCCACTAATGCCATTGACGGCGTTAGTTGGTTGGCCAATTGATCGTCCTTGAGCACTTCTCGCAAGGCCATGCGATCGATCAGGTCTCCTTCCATTGCCTGGAGCGTCGCACGTAACTGTTCTTCAGACACAGCAAATCCCTGTCCTGCGCCCATGCCAGCTCCAGCTCCACCAGCAGTAGCAATACCGCCTTCCCCCGTGCCACCATCACCCTGACTGCCACTACTGCCTTGCCCCGCACCGGCACCTGCTCCAGATCCTGCTCCAACGCCAGGTCTCTGACCGCGCAAACTCCCTGGCGGGCATCCCAGCGCTCGCTCCAGATAGCCGACATCTTGCAGCCATTGGGTGTACTGTTGAGCAGTCACTGTACGGGTTTGGGTGTTTGGGCCAAAGGCATTGAGTAGCAGCTTGGAGAAGACGAGCGCACGGCGAAGTGTCGTTTCCGATTCTAGCGTTTGGCTTTCAGCATCGGGCTTGTCATCGGGCTGTTCTTCCTTTGCCTGTGTTGTTGTTTTCTGCTTCCCTGGATCTGGAGCGGTGTCTGCAGACAAAATCGGTTGCGTAAAGTCTGCTTCCAGTTCTGGATAGCGGTGGAGCAGATTCTCGATACCGATCTTGGGATCCAGAATCAGCTGGGGCAAGCCCAGTTCATCAACGACTTCAACAGACATGCGCTCGAAGTTGGCCCCTTGTTCTGTTAAATCGAAGAGGCTGCCGATCAATCGCCAATAGAGTACTTGACGACGATTGAATATTTGTTCATTGTTCATTGCTAATTGTTCGTTGTTCATTGTTCATTGTTAATTGTTCATTGCTAATTGCTAATTGTTAGTTGTTCATTGTTCATTGTTCGTTGCTCGTTGCTCGTTGAATCATTGATCGTTTGTCACTGCCTGCTGCCACGAACTCTCGCCATGAACGATCAACCATCAACTATGAACAATGAACAATGAACCATCAACCATGAACTATGAAGCATGAACATTTTTAACTTTTCTGGCGGAGCAGGCGACTGGCTCGTTCTTGCAGGATCGAAATGGTGCTGTTTTTGGGAGGCTTTTTCAATATTTTGGCGGCAGTTTGTCCAGTGAAGAGGGGTTTACCGTTGACGGTGGCAGCAAGCGGTTGTAGGGCCCAACGACCGGCATTGAACCGGAGCAGACCAAAGAGTTCGGTGGAGTTGGCAATGATTTCTAAACCCAATGCAGACAATGGACTCAGCCGCTCTGTCGCAATGGGTAAGGTGCCTGCTTCGTCCCAGCTCAAGCTAGCGCTGTCTGGCTCAAAATGGTAATTGTTCAAAAAGACGGGTTCAGCTAATTGGATGGGATGGCGATCGGCTGGCTGAATCAAGCAAGGTGTTAATTGCTTAGGAGCGTCAATCTGGAAAAATTCGCTGGCGTTTTGCAGCAGTTTGTACTTGTTGGCTGGGGTGCCGTTGTTGTTCCAGAGTAAGTCTCCCGTGGGTAAGAGGAGAACATCGTCAAGTTGCACTCTTTTATTTTGGGCAAAGGCATTCAATAAAGGGGCGGCGTCGGGAAACAATAACCAAATTTCGTCGCCGCTAATGGCGTCTACTTTATAGGCAGAAAAAGTGCTTCTGACCAGTTGCATAGACTCGTCGACGTTGAACACTCCATAGGCAACCAGGCTGACGAGATTGTCGTGATGACGCAGATCGATACCCAGGATCGTCAGAGTGCCAGATACAGATTGAGGCTGGGGTAATGGTATGGGGTTCAGGGCGCTCACCATTCCCTGCGACCAGAGGTCACCCCAGCGGTAGAGGGGGATGTCGTTACTGCTGGCAATGGGAACGGAGTGGAGTAGCTCGTTCAAGAATCCGGTCAATAATGCTGCTTGACGGGTAAGATGGGGTTCTTTCTGGATTTGTTCGAGGGCAGGAAGGAAGGGGACGAGGGTGGTGATGTCGAGGCGGGTGTACCCAACTAAAGCAATTTCCATTAGCCAGTGGCGGATGTTTTCTAGCCAAACTGAAAGGGGTTCTGGAATTTCGGCAGATTCGTCGTTGGCGGGATTGTTTGCCCGATCGCAGCTCACCACTTCTGATATTCTGGGACGTCCTAACGCATCTCTGACGTGCTGTTGCAACGCATCGAAGAGAGATCCCTGCAAAGCGGTGCGGGTCGCGGCTAAAACGGTGAAATGGTGCTCGACAAATTCGTTGCGTTGGAGGGCGGCGCACGCTTCAATCAGAGGCTGGTGTAAGGGGGTGCCGCTGAAGATGCGTTGCCAGGATGCTAAAGTTTTCTCGTGGGAACGCTCGAGGTTGGCAAAGCCTGCGAGAAAGCACTGGTCGAAGTCGGCGATCAGGTCTATAGATGCCTGGATGCCTTCGGGAAGAGTAGAGAGAGTAGCGGGAAAAGCCATAGCACAATTCTAATGAAGCAGGACATGTTTTAAAGGACAAAATAAAGAGTCAACCCTGAATCCCAAATTGCAAACCCTCAACCCTGAATTCTTGAATATGAACCATTGACAATGAACGATTAACACCGAATCCTTAAACAAACCAGCTCATTTCAGGCAGGGGTTGATTGGAGGTTCCGAGTTCGACATAGTGCAGATAGTTGAGAAAGCGGCTGAAAACTTCGCTAGCAGGTGCTTTTTTCAGCGTTCCCTGGCGAGCAATGATGTGCCCAGCGGTTGTAATCTGGCTGAAATCTCCGGGGACTTTGAGGAAGCGGATGACTCGATTGAGGCCGTATTGCGCGATCGCATCGTTCATCAAGCTAACCAAGTGCTTGCAAGCATAGCCACCTCCGAGTCCACCACAGGGACGATTGTTGTTGGTGCTGCAGTAGAAATCGAGGGTTCCAGCCTCAAAAAACGAGACATAGACCCGCTGAATATCAGACCCACTGGACACAACCCCTTGCAGGCGACCGTTGAAGAGTTCTACGAAAGGGACTTTTTTAATATTGCGTTTGCCAGAGATGATACTGCTTTGAGGTGTTGCGAATGAGGAAGAAGACATCGGAGCTAACCTCTTATTTCAAAGGGGATATGTTTACACAAAGACAAAGCTGGTTATTTTTACCCAACATTTTTGTTCATCAACACATACAATAGTTTTCCTGACCATTGTCTCTATACTGTTTGGGGTTGCGTTGGCAAAGCTCCTCTGCATAGAGAATTGCGCTCTTTCTAAACTTTCAGAAGCATTATTTTTTCTGAGAATGCTCGCAGATATTAGCATTATAGGCAACGCTTTCGTGTCGGGCTTGAAAACAAGTCAGCTATACAACTCACCTCATACAAACAAAGCTCTACAACATTAAAAATCATCTTCAATCGAGAGGGGCCGATCGTTGTTCGCTAATGGTGCGATCACGGAGACGCCTGTCTCGTCCAACAGGCAAAATAGACCGATCGACATTAGACTCATTCGGAAATTGGAGTGCAAGCCTCCCTCCGAGGGCTGCCACTCCAGTTCTCGGACAGGTCTATTAGGAATTGCCAGAGAACAAATGGTGCGATTTCATGTTAGAACATAAGAACTATTTTTGCAATAGCATCTAAACTCTGGGGCAATCTCAATAAAGTTGCACACAACTTGGAAGGTTATTTTGAAAGCCTTGCTCCGCAAGGCTTTCAAAATAACCCATTTTTCCGTTCTGGCACGAGAAAATGGGGGTTAGCGCCCCCGAAGGGGGCGCTAACCTTCCAAGCCGTGGTTGCACATGATTCAGGTGGTCATCAGCAGAAATTCCTCGCCATCTTTTCCCCAGTCCCTAACCTCTAAACCCGATATCCTGCCTAATTTTGTGGTGTCTTGTCCGCTCCTCAGCGCCATGCCTCGCCTTCAAACGCTATCAGATTGTTGTTGATAGGCAAGATAGACTGCTTCCAGAAATTGCTCAGCGGTGATGCTGGATGGAATACTTTCCAGAACAATGAGCGTCTTGGCTTGTTGCGCTAATTTCAAGCTCAACTCTGTTCTTGCGGTGGGAGCCATAGCATCTCGACGCTGCAGGTATTCGCGGATGACGGCAAAATCGTCAGGGAGCAATTGCGAGAGATCGCCCTCTTGCAGTAAGTAGTTGACAAGGCTTTGCGCCGACTCTGAGGTTGCAAATGTGGCTGCTGCCGTGGGGCGTTCTTCTTGCACTACGATAGTGCCTGCAACCCAGTCACCCAGGCGCTTTTCCTGCCGACCCAGCATAATCATAAATGCACCAACGGAGAAGAAGAAGAATTCATCGAACGGGCGTAGCAATGACCGCAAAATAGCCTGTTGCAGTCCGATAGTACGACCTGTATCTTGAATGACGCGAATTTTCGTCCACCGTTTACCGGGTGTTTGCCCCTGCCACAGAGTCTCAAAAAAGACAAAGTAACCCACATAGATGCAGAAGCAAACGAGAATCGTGATCGCTAGAAACCAAAGCTCGATATCATTACCACTGCCAAAAATTTGGATCGCTAGCTCGACCAGCTGCCCAGCCACGAAGCTCCAAATCAGAAGAAACAGAAGGATCGCCAGGGCGAGGGCCTGGTAATCAATCAGGAGTGCTAGAGCGCGGCTGCCGATCCCAGCAAGGAGAAATTCCAGTTCTACACTCTCTGGGGTTTGGAGGACAATGCGGTTAAACAGGCGCATGGGTTGGGTTTCAGGTGTTAGGTGTCAGAGGCAAGGTGTCAAAGGCAAGGTTCAGGGGGGAGGCGTCAGAGGCAAGATTCAGGGGACAGAGCATTGATAGCTAACTGCTAACTGCCAATCGCTAACTGCCAATCGCTAACTGCTAATCGCTAACTGCTAATCGCTAACTGCTAATCGCTAACTGCTAATCGCTAACTGCTAATCGCTAACTGCTAATCGCTAACTGCCAATCGCTTTTTAAATTGTTCGATCGCGCAGTTGCAGTCCCATACCTTCTCGACGGCTACGGAGATCGTAGTACATGGCAGCTTTGATCACCTGCCAGAAGGGTAAAATGGCGGCATTACCCAGGATACTCAAAGCAAATATAATCAAGAAGAATAGCGCTGCAATAGGTGCTATCGCTGCAGTGGGATTTTCCAGGCTTGGGACCATAATCGTGAAGATCAATTGCAGGAATTGACTGGTTGTTTGTATGGCAACTTGAATGGGAAGCGTGACAGCAAAGGCCACGAGTGAAATTAAAAGTAAGCGAATGATATTCCCCTGGGTTAATATCCAGCTGCGGTTGATTGAAGTGGATGCACTAATATTTTCCTCAATTGCCAGGGGAATGTCTGCAATCACAAGTCGCATCAGGAACCAGGTTATGGGAACAGAAGCGATGACTAAACAAACAATGCCTCCAAGAATCAAAAGGACAAATGCAATGATTGCTGCTGTTGGATCGGCATTCAATGTCTGAAAATCAATCCCTGAGATGGCTGCGATCGCAACAGCTGTAATGGAAAATAGCGCTAGAAATATCAGCACGAGCGCAGCGATCGCAGCCATACTGATACAGTACATCAGCAAACCCAGCCAGAAAAAGCGCCATTTGCGAGCATTCATTTGGCGGGAGACGGCTCGTGGAGGTTCCGGCTGTTCCACCAGATCGCCAAAGGCAAGACGCGAGATTTGAGCCGCGTTGACGGCAAATTTCATTGAGCCATAGACTAACAGGATGATGGCTAGCGGGATTCCCACAAGCACTAACATCCCAATTGTGGCTGGAGAAGGATTGTTGGGAACCAGTATCGCAGCAATGACCCCCAGCGGTAGGAGTCCCCATACCACCATAAACTGCCATGCATAGGCCCTCAAAGCAATGAGAAAATAGAGTTTTAAGTGGGAGCGGTAGAGACGGAATCCTGCGTTAACAACATTGCCAATACTCAGGGGTTGTACCATCCCTCCAGAGAGAGGAGCTTGCGACATAGTGTAAAAAGTCGAGCTTAGGGTTTCGACGCTATCTTAGGCTACGCTGGAGGAAGTTTCCAACGAGACTTTACGAAATGTTTTATGAATATTCAGCGCTGGATTGCACGACGCGAACCAAATTGGAAACGGTTGGATGCCCTCTTGAAGCAGGTGGAAAAAAAGGGCCTTAAATCGCTTCGAGCTGATGAAATTCATCTGATGGCAAGTTTGTATCGTTCTGTTTCCGCCGATCTGGCCCGGGCACGTACCCGAAAGGTTGGAGACACGCTGGTGAGAGATTTGCAAACCTTGACTGCCCGAGGGTATAACCAGATCTACCAGGGATCGCGACAGCAAGAATGGCAGGCGGTCGTGCAATTCTATTGTTGGGGGTTACCTGCAGCAATCCGGCGCAACTGGTTTTATATTACCAGTGCCACAACTCTATTCCTATTGGGGACGCTGATTGCTTGGTGGTTTGCCTGGCAGGATCCGACTTTTATGGCGTTGGTGGTACCAGAACAGTTGATTGAAATGGTACGCGATCGCCAGGAATTATGGATGGGATCGATTCTTGGTATTGAGCCGCTGGCCTCCACGGGTATTGCGATCAATAATCTGGTGGTCTCGTTTCGGGCGATTGCAGGGGGGATTAGCTTTGGTGTTTTCACTGCCTATGTCCTGTTTCTGAATGGCATTATGATTGGTGCGATCGCAACCCTGGTCGGTCAAAATGGTTTAGCTTTCCCGTTTTGGGCTTTTGTGCTGCCCCATGGTTCCCTGGAGTTACCCGCTATTTTTCTGGCAGGCGGCGCAGGTTTCCTCATTGGCAGGGCTTTATTATTCCCGGGTCAATATCGTCGGGTCGATGCTCTGAAAGTTTATGGTGCCGAAGCCGCTCAGCTCACATTTGGCATTATTCCTATGCTGGCGATCGCAGGTCTGATTGAAGGCTTTTTCTCCCCCAATCCGGTATTTCCAGATCTGCTGAAATATATTGTGGGCCTTGGCTTGTTCATGCTGCTTCTGTTCTATTGCAGCTTGCGGCAGCCGCAGGACAAAACACCGTAGGGGTATGACACGCCTAAAATTGTCTAAATTCGTAGTTGGCACTTTAGTGCTGCAGAGGTCTATCGAGTTAGGGATTATAGCCTTTTCGATAACCTAACTCTATTGCACCAAATTAGCTATGTCAGGCCAGTAGGGATGAATGGCACTTACTTAAAGGGATATTCTAAAGGGATATTCCGTGTAGGGTGAGCATTGCTCGCGAGCGTTCAAGGATGTCGAACGCAGCTCTTGCTGAGCAATGCCCACCAGCGAGCGTCCCTGGGGGTGGGTAAACCCCGACCAGCTTGAACCGCCTCGTTGCGATCGCAATCGATCTCGTTGCGATCGCAATCGATCTCACAGATCCCAAAATGGCCGGGATTTATTTCCCATCAATCACCTCATGGGAATAAAACAGAAGCAGGCTGGAAATGCCCACCCTACTCATCGACCTCATTTTTCTTAAGTAAGCGCCATTCCACTGTAGGGAATAGCAGTAGTCATGCTCTAGGACAAAATTGAGCGCACACTGCGCGTGCGCTCAATTTTGTCTGTCCTAATGGGCTTGGCTATTGCTACAAAAATCCTTATGTCTGGAGGATGTCCCAAAACACAAGCCAAAGAGGAAATAATGGATATGAGCAAGGTCTAATTTGTCAAGATGCTTTGATATATTTTTATATGTCTATATGAAATCATACATTAAAACACAATCTTATACATTAAAGCGACGCGATCGCAAACCCTCAACGTGGAAACTAGGAATAGAGAGCGAAGTAATTCATATAACCTGTTTGCACACCTTGAAACGCCTCCCAAAACCTGGGAGGTTTTCGTCTGTCTGATTTTTAGCTTGTATACTATCAGGCAGAGGGCAGAAGGCAGAGGGCAGAAGGGAAAGACTGACTCCTTTGGTTCTAGGCTTCTTGTTCGCAACTTGGAAGGCTAGACCCCTCGAAGGGGTGATAACTATTGTTACTTCGTGCTGATGCTAAAAAATAGGTTATTTTGAAAACCCTGCAGTGCGGGACTTTCAAAGTAAACGTCTAAGTTGTGTCCTAAATTATTCTCGTATTGCCCCCATGAGAGATTAGCCTTCATTACTTATATGGGAGGACTAACTTTCGATCTCTTGCAAAGGAGCTATACTTTGGGTCGTCTGGAAAACCTTGCGCAGCAAAGCATTCCAAACAAGTAGACTCATTCGGAAATTGGAGGGGGGCTTCCACTCCAATTTCCGAATGAGTCTATTTACCCAATCATCTTATACATGCAATATACAGTGCAGCAACGCAAACTCAAGCATTCACCCATCACAATTAGAACTGAAGCATCCTCGCAACCGCATCCCAGTCCACCGCCTTGAGTTAAGCCATGATGCAGATCGCATATCATCCACCCGCAACCGCAGCGGCACTCTCCGCCAGAGTGCGTCATATTCTCATCGTCTCGCGCCTCGATCCCATTAAGCGGGTCGATCTGGTATTCGACGCCCTTGAACAATTCCCCAGCTTGCAACACTTCAAATTTGTCATAGTGGGTAACGGCCAGGACAGACAAACTCTGGAACAACGCGCCACCGACTATACCAATGTACGTCTGGAAGGATTTTGTCCCAATATCTCGGCAAAAATGGCAGAGTCCGATCTTCTGCTTCATCTCTGTCCAGTCGAACCCTTTGGCCTCGTTATCCTGGAAGCCATGGCAATTGGTTTACCCGTCCTTGTCCCCGATCGGGGAGGCGCTGCGACTCTGGTTGAGCCTGGGAAATCAGGCTTCCATTTCCGGGCAAACGACCCCATCAGTCTATCCCAGCAGCTCCTGGCATTAGCACGGACCTCATCAGACCAGCTCGATCGTGCGATCGCATCCGCGAAAAAAACGGCGACCACCCGCTTTGCAGAACTCGTGGGGCTGGCCGGCTATCGGCAGTTACTGCTCAGCAAAAAATCGGCAGTGTCTTGACCCAGCTAAAATTGTACAATCTCGTAGTTGGCACTGCAGTGCTGCAAATTCTATCGGATCAGCATTACAGTTTTTTCTAAGATTACCCAATCTCGTAGTTGGCACTTCAGTGCTGCAAAATCTACCGGATCGGCACTACAGTTTTTTCTAAGATGACTCAATCTCGTAGTTGGCACTTCAGTGCTGCAGGGTCTATTAGATAAGCACTGCAGCGTTTTCCACTCCCAGTTCTATCGCATCCAATAGTCGTGTCAGGTAGTGGTAAACAAGTAGGGATTTTTGAGCGGGCGGGCGGACCATGCGCTCAAAAATCCTTACGTCGAGAGAACTACTGTCGTGTCATCTCATTTTAGAGTTTAAATTGGCGATTTTGAATTAAGAGAAGCCCTCATTGTTCCCTACAAATCGCTTGACAAAGACAAAATATGTGTATATACTCTTAATCATGAGTTCAGCATCAAATCGACTTCACCCAGCACAATGTACTTGCCTCAACCTTCGTAAGGCGACGCGAGTCATTACCCAGCTCTTTGACGAGACATTACGACCCAGTGGTTTGCGAGCCACGCAGTTTTCTTGTCTAGCGGTCATTGCCGCCGCCCAGTCAATTCCGATCAACGATCTGGCTCAGAGGCTTGTTATGGATCGAACGACGTTGACCCGAAATCTGAAACCTTTGGAAAAGCAGGGATTGATCGAGATCCAGCCTGGAAAAGATCGACGGATTCGCCTGGTAATGCTGACAGAAAAAGGTCAGGAAGCCCTGGCTCAAGCATTACCATTTTGGGAGAAGGCTCAGACTGAAGCTATCAACAGGTTGGGCCTGGGGCCGTGGCACAATTTGTTGGAGCGATTAACCCAAGTCGTAGACCTGATGCCATAATCTAGTTGACCGATCTTGTATTCTCCATCTGTTTGTTCCTCGCAAAATAAGTGTATGTACACTTATTTTGCAGTCTGTTCATCAACCCATTAATTAACGATTGATTAGCCAAGGAGACTATCATGACTAAACCCCTGATTCTGGTTACTGGTGCCACAGGGAAGACGGGCACTCCCGTTCTGAGGCAACTGTTGGAACGCGGCTATCCGGTGCGGGCAATGGTGCATCAACAGGATGCGCGATCGCAAGCACTGTCAACCTTAGGGGCCGAGGTTGTCGTGGGCGACTTTCTGGATCTGCCATCGCTCCACCGCGCCATGACAGGGGCGAAACGGGTGTATTTCTGCTATCCGCCATTTGATGGTTTATTGCAGGCAACGACGAATATTGCGATCGCAGCCCGTGCAGCCCGCATCGAAACCCTGGTCAACATGTCCCAGCTCCCCGCTCGGGAACAGGCCCAAAGTCCCCTATCCTTCGAACACTGGCAAGCCGAGCAAGTCCTCGACTGGGCCGACATTGGTGCCGTCCACATCAACCCCACCTTCTTCGCCGAAGACCTCTACCTGTTCTCCGGACACAGCATCGCCCGCGACGGTAAACTGCTGCTGCCCTTCGGCCATGGCAAACACGCGCCCGTCGCCGCCGCAGACATCGCTCGCGTCATCGTCAGCATTCTCACCGACCCCAAACCCCATCAGGGCCAACGGTACGTCATCACCGGGCCAGATAACATGACCATGACAGAGGCCGCCGCCATCCTCACCACCGAGCTGGGCAAACCGATCGAGTACGTCAACCTGCCCATCGAACCCTGGCGTCAGGCCCTGATGCAGCAAGCCACCTTTCCCCCATACCTGGCAACCCACCTGGCCGCTGTCGCCCAGGATCATCAAAACGGCATCTTCAGCGCCCAGACCGACGCAGTCGAACGCATTAGCGGCCAACCGCCCCAATCTCTCGCGCAGTTCGTACGCAGCCATCGAGCCGCATTCTCAGCACCCTCCGCGCTGTCCCCCACAGCTTGAACCGCTCCCTTGAACAGATCCTGACGCTCGCCCCAGGGCTTGACTGGGGACGAGCGCTTCCCCGATCGTGCCACCTGCGGTTAACCTCTCTCTCCAAAAGAAAATGTCCAAAAGGTGACAGAACTGGAAGCACAATCAGCACAACATCGCCAACGCTTTGGAGCGCTGTTCGATAAAGGGAATGAGGAGCTGTTGTAAAACGACTGTATACAAGTGCTTTTCACGCCCCCTCACTTGTCCTGTCCTAACGATCCTGGCTGTTGCTATAATCAGATTTGGTCAGAAGAGTTGAAGCGAGGAAAAGACCCCGACAAGACCTGCAGCGGCAGAATCTCACGGGGCGCATGATTTTTCAAGCTATTATCTTCTCACCAGAGGTCTTGCAGATTGCTCTGAAGACTATTGAGCGTTCTGCAGAACGGATTTCCTCGCTTTACAACTGAGAGCCGCATAGAGACCATGTTCGGCATCGACTCCGGTGGGTGAGAAGTGGGTTGCTTTCGTGTAGGTCGGATCATGCACTCAATACTATTCACCAACGGGGAATCATGCAAATTAGATCCGACGACCTATCGACATGTCCCTTGAATGCAGTTACCATTAAGACATTCAGCAACAAATGGACCGCAGCACTGCCCATTGGGGCAATTTCGACACGGTACGCACACATCGGATGCTGTGATTCCTTTTAGATACCCTTGCAGGGTGTTTTGCTGGTCCCTGATTACGGGTTTTGAATTGTGGGGTAGTTTCATAATTTACTCCTTTGTTCTCATCTGTCCACCGAAAACTTTTCCACTGAGTCGCAACATACTTGTGTAGTTCAGGTCATGCACTCGATACTATTCACCCATGGGGGAATCATGCAAATTAGGTCACAGGACAATTCATACATGCTCCCTCAATACAATTACCATTGCTACAAATAGCAAGATTCTCATCGCAGCACAGACCGCTGGGGCAATTTGCACAATCTACGCATATGAGGGATGCTGTGATTCCTTTTAGATACCCTCGTTGAGTATTTTGCCGGTCCCTGATTACGGGTTTTGAATTGTTGGGCAGTTTCATAATTTACTCCTTTGTTCTCATCTGTCACCGAGCGCTTTTCCACTGAGTCGTGGGACGTGCTCGGCTCGTAATGGTAACTTCATTGATATGTCCTCCTTGTGTATTTTGTCTTTTGTTTTTTTTACCTTTCGAATTCTTAGAGATTCGATCAATAAACATACCAGGAGCGTACCGATCCAATCGTCACTGGAACGATATCGCTCACATCAACGGTGAAACGATAGACTTTCTTCGCTTGAGAATAACGCTCCCTCGGATTAAAGAAGGTCAACTTCACATCCCAACAATCGGACTCGGGACGGCAGAGGGGACTTTTCTCTACAGCGATCGCATCAAGCTCCATATTTTCCTGTGTAGCCTGTTCGTATACTCGAGCGATCTGGAAAGCATTCGTCGCCGCATAATTGAGGGCGCGCTCTTGGGGGATTAGACCCAGGTTGCGGAGTTCATAATAAATGCGCTCCAAGAAGTTGTGAATGCCTGTTGTTCTTCGATCGTGCTCCTGTTGTGCTTCCGTTTCTGCAGGACGCGCTCCAACCACCGCTTCAACTAAAGCATTAGTATTCCAGCTATACATCCCCCGCAGTGAAGGGACTATTCGGGGCACGGTTTGGCCAGAAAACAGTTTAACACTGCCTGCGAGGGATCCTGGTATGGAAACTCGTTCTACCCCTTCCTCAACTTGCCCGCGCAGAAATTGGCGCAGTAATTCGTACCCCTTATAGCCATAATTACCGGCAGGTTGGATGGCGTAAATCGGGGTATTCTCCTGGTTGAGCGTCCAAATAATCGCAGCAGCTTCCCAAGGGCTTTCCGCTAAATGGGCCAGCAACTGACTGGGATCGTTCGGATTCCACTGTTCGCCAATAATACCGATGGCATCTTGGACAATGGAGTCTCTCCGAGCTTCAGTGCCAAAATCGTAACCCACTGTACCCGTAACATAAACAAACTGCATCGGGCCACCGCCGCCACAGCCACAATCGCCCTTGGCACCAGAGGCTGTCACAGCATCGTCAGGCATCGCTATGATAGGACTGCTTGAAATCGGGATGGTTGTTATAGCTGTTTCTACTGTCGGCGCTACGGCTGCCTGTATGCCTGCACTTGGACTCACTTCTGAGCTGACTTCACCCAACTGGGGCATCGCCAGCTCAGCGTGTTGGTCAGGTACTGCTTCCTGTATATTAAGCACTTCACTCGGTTGAAGCACTTCTGAATCTTCTGGTTGATAGGACATTGCTTTTGTTCCTCTTTGTTGGTTGGTAGTCAGGTTTGTCGCTGCTGGAAGGTTAAGACGACCGACTAAAAAGCGACGACAATCGACAACTTTTTCTTGCTGGCAAGGGATGGCACTGTCAAGGATGGCAGCACGGATAGCCAGAGGGTCTGGTTTCTTCCCCTGTTGAAGCTGCAGACTGAGCAACAGAGCAACGATACCGGAAACCACAGGCGTCGCAAAACTAGTGCCGCTCCGGGATGCCGTACCGCCACCAGGGACTGCACCCAGGAGGTTTTCACCGATAGCGAGGATCCCTTGACTTTGGTAGGTATCTCCCCAATTACTAAAATCCAGGGGCAATCCTTGGGCATCCATGGCTCCCACCGCCAGAACTGTAGGGAGAGCAGCAGGGAGATGGAGGCAGGCACAGCCATCATTGCCTGCAGCCGCAACAATGAGAACGTTGTTATCGGCGCATAAATTGATGGCGTTGGTCAGCCACTGGCCCGCCTCGCCCGACGCTGTCAGCTGACCGCCACTAATGTTGATGACATTGGCCCCTTGTTCAACCGCTTGGGTAATCGCTCGTGCCAGATCGACCTGAGAGCAGGGTGCAATTGAACCTTTTTCGCCATCTGAAAACACTGGCACAATCAGTCCACGACAACCCGGCGCAATCCCCGCTATCTCGCTACCGCGTTGACCAAAAATGAGACTGGCAACATGGGTTCCATGCTGGGATGCTGCTCCCTGGTCAGCAACACTCGACACCAGAGTTTGTAATGGAGTCAGCTGTGCTCCTTCAAAGCAAGGATGGGACTGATCAACTGGCCCGTCAAGTACAGCAATACAAATATCGGAGTTGCCCCAGGTTTGAGACCAAATCGAGCTGAGGCCGGGTAAGGCTGAAATGTCGGTAACACTTGCTTCGGGAGTTTTTATACTCGTAGTTTTAACCGCCATGAGCGTACCTCTTAGGCTAGCAGCAAAAATAAATTCAATCTGAGTTCAAAAGTGAGGTTGGCAAAACAACACTTATATGGGGATAGCGCTTAATTGAGCATCTGACCGATCCAAAAGGATTGAGGTTAAAGATGCTGCAATATTTTTCTATCTGCCGAATTTACATTCGCTAGGTTAATGGGGCCATCAAGGATTGCTACGCATACACCAGGAGCATCAAGGGATTCACTCCAAAGAGAGTGGAGTTCAGGCAATGCAATATGCTTAGCTACTTATTCCCTCTTGCTTAATCCGCTTTCTTTGATTCGTAGCTTTGTTTTGCTAATGACAGCTTGCAGATTTTTTGGGATCAGCACCAGTAAAGTTTGCAACTTTAAGAGGAAAGTTAAGGATCGAACAACAACATCTTTCCAAAGTTAATTCTCATCCTGGTTTCAGAGATCGAAAACTTAAAACCTTCACTCTCTTTTGGGATGAGATCGTCTTAACTTTAGAAGTCTTCTAAAGTTAAGCAATTTTGGCAAGAAGCGAGGCGGAAGCCTTACATTGCAAGGTTTACAAAATATTTTCTTAAGTTATGTCAGAAATGACCTGGCAGCATCGTCTGATAAAAGCGGGTAACTCCAAGACAAACACTCAAATCTGTCATCGAACGACTTTGGGATGATTGCTTGTGGCCAGATCTGCACTATTCTCTTGGTTCTACCGAGAAAGTAAGCATTGCAAATAGGAATTGGGACTTTGGATATGATTTCCATCCCGCTGATGAGCAACGCCTACCTCTTGTCTAAAGTCCAGGTAAGAATCTATCGTTGTTTTGCGGTTATGAGCAATTACTCTTACTTACAAAAATAGGATTACATATGGAAAATCGTCATGTACGACGGCGTGGCGTTGCCCTGACCGCCCAGGGTGCGCGAAAATTGAATCAAGCAAAAGCAGAAGCAGAGAGCGAGCAAAACTTTAAACGATTTACTTTAGAAATATTGAGCGAAAAAACCGGTTTAACTCCTACGACCCTTAGCAAGGTCTTTACGGGTTCGTCAGGCGTGGATAAACGCACTCTGGAGTGCTGTTTTAATGTTTTCGATCTGACCTTGTTACGAGAAGATTATCGCTATCTGACACCCGATCGAGACAATCTTGCTGGGATTGTCTCAATGCTACCGGCTGAAACTGGCTCCGATCTTGAATCCAATCGCACCCCTCCAAAGGAGGTGCTGGGCAATTCTCCTGCGGAAACGGTGTCTGAAGATAGAAAGATCCATCAACTCCTCAAACAGAAGCGACAATTAGACGATCTCCAACCTGGTTTAATCCCTGCACCTGGGGGGCCGATGCCTCTGGATTCAGTTTTTTACATTGACCGTCCTCCGCTCGAATCCCTCTGTTACGAAGCGATTCAGCAACCTGGTGCGTTGCTCAATATTCGTGCCCCTAAGCAAATGGGCAAAACTTCCCTGATGGCTCGGACATTGGCTTTTGCGAAAACGCTGGGTTATCGTACCGTTGCCGTGAACTTGCAACTCGCTGATGCTGAGATCTTATCGAATTTGGGACGTCTGCTGCAATGGTTCTGTGCTAGAACGAGCAAGCAGTTGGAGGGGCCTGATGCTCTCGTTGGAGATCCACTTTCAGCGATCGCAGACTGCTGGGATGCGACCCTGGGGAGCAAATCAAATGCCACCGATTACTTCAACGATGTTCTCTTGGCCAATCTTGATTGCCCGCTAGCGATCGCGATTGATGAACTAAACTTACTTTTGGCCTATCCGAAGATTGCATGTGAATTTCTTCTCCTGCTGCGAACCTGGTCAGAGCAAGCCAGAGCTAGAGCTGTAAGAGGACATTCCTGGTCTAAGCTCCGATTGGTAACGCTTCATTCAACGGAAGTCCTGATGCCTGCTTCGATCGATCCTGCTTTCTTGAATACTGGGCTGATGGTTGAGTTACCGGAGTTTACCCTGGCTCAAGTGCGGGATCTAGCAGCACGGTGCGGACTGGAAATCGGCAAATGTCAAATTGAGCAACTGCTTGCTGTGTTGAGAGGACATCCCTATCGGTTGCAGTTGGCATTTTATCACTTGCAGCAACAAATCCTCACACTAGAAGATCTGTTGGAAAATTCTGCGATCGCGCTAGCGATTTACGCAGAACATCTGCAACAGCAATGGTGGAATCTGCAACACTATCCAGAGTTATGGCCCATTTTTACCCAGATCGTCAGTCAGACAAGTCCGGTAGAGTGCGAAGCAGCACCAGGTATCCATTTAAAGCGGATGGGATTGATTCATTTTCAAGAGTTGCAGGCGAGCCTTGCCTGCGAGCTATTTCGTCCGTTTTTCCGCGAACGCCTAGCACAAGTCGCAGAGACCCAGCAGCCTTGATAATTGCGGTAGAGCTGAAACGGCGACATTTGGGTCAGCAGATGAACGCAGGTTGCCCCCAACGCATAGAGGTCGCTGGCAAAGGTAGGTTTGCCACGAATCTGTTCTGGTGCAGCATATTCGGCGCTGCCGATGCTGGTTCCGGTTTTAGCCAGCGCCGTTTGGGTGGCCACTTTCACCGCGCCGAAGTCCACCAGCACCAGTCGTCGATCCCGTCGCCGCCGGATAATGTTTTGCGGTTTGATGTCGCGATGAATCACCTGCACGTCATAGACGCGCTCCAGCACTGGCAACAGATCCGTCAGCATCATAGCACCGTCATGGAGTGGGAGCCTTAGCTTGATTCGTCGGGGGAGATTGGCACTGAGTTGTTCTAAACTAGAGTCAAGCCTATCCTGCGTGGGAGCAAGCTGGTTGTTATGTCGTTAGCGAAAGATTTGGATCCCTTAACGGTTGAACCTTTATGGGTTACGATTCCCGATGAAGAGAACTGGTGGAGCGACGAACCCCAATTGGAAACGCCCTTGCATATGGAGCAAATTGTGCTGTTGCTGACGTCTCTGCAATGGTGGTGGCGATCGCGCAGTCGCGTTTTCATTTCGGGCAATATCAGCATCTATTACGAGAAGCGGCAGGGCAGACGCGGATCCCATCGGGCGCAGGGGCCAGACTTTTTTGTGGTGAAGGATGTGCCAGAGCGGGAACGGAAAAGCTGGATGGTCTGGAAGGGAAACAATCGCTTTCCTGACCTGATTGTTGAAATTCTGTCTGATTCCACGGCCAGGGTCGATAAAACCGACAAAAAGCGTCTCTATCAGGACACCTTCAAAACGCCGGAGTATTTCTGGTTCCATCCTTGGACGCTGGAATTTGCCGGTTTCAAGTTAGCGGGCGGGCGCTATCAGCAGTTGGTGGCCAATGAGCAAGGTTGGTTATGGAGTGAGGAGCTGCAGCTATTTCTGGGCATTGACAATCGCAAGCTGCGTTTTTTCACGCCTGCAGGCGAGCGGGTGCCGATTCCTGCTGAAGCGGCAACGGATGAGGAAGAGAGGCGGCATCTGGCTGAAGCTCGGGCCATTTTAGCAGCGCAACAGCGGCAGTTGATGGCGCAACAGGCCGAACAGGAACGCCAGCAACGAGAACAAGCGGAGTTGACGGCAGAACAAGCGGAGTTGATTGCCCAGCGGGAGCGCCAGCAACGGGAGCAAGCGGAGTTGACGGCTCAGCAGGAACGCCAGCAACGGGAGCAAGCGGAGTTGACGGCTCAGCAAGAACGCCAGCAATGGGAGCAGGCGGAGTTGACGGCTCAGCAAGAGCGCCAGCAACGGGAGCAGGCGCAACAAAAGATGACTGAACTGGAAGCAGAGTTGGCACAATATCGCCAGCGCTTTGGACTGAACTTTGGACAAAATGAGAAAATGGGCAATATCTAGGGTCTCGTTTGCCATGGCAGAGGGCAGGAGGCAGAAGGCAGAGGGCAGTACACAAATTCCTTTCAGGAAAGTTTGATGTTGGGTTTTCCGCCCTGTTGGGGAAAAGTCTAGTAGGTGCATTTTGTTAGACTACAGTCATACCATTTTGGAGTTTAGATTGGCTATTTTGGGTTGGGGGAAGGCTTGCTGGGCAAGCGTCCTGTCAATTTATTGATTGCGTTTCCAAGTCAAATTGGTTATCGATGACCGATCCGAGATTGCCTGAGTGCAAGACAGAGACTCAGCGGAGCTACCTGATACTTCTGGGGACGCTGTGCAAATCGATCGATCGATCCTGAAAGCGTTGCAGATTGACGAAATAGGGGGATGTAAATCAACATAGCCATAGGGATACGTTCGGAACTGTTTCGGCAGGCAAACAAGCCTGCACTCTGCAATCGGCCTTTGCAACAGGCGGATCATTGAGGTCTATCCTCCTGCAAACAATACTAAGATTCGGGTTTGCACAGATTTTTAGCAGAGGGGGCCATGCCTTGCAGCATCTACCAGGTCAATTCAGCAGCACTGCTCCCAGCCAAGAGGTGAGTGCAAAGCATTGTTATTGTGAGGAATACTGCCATGCAGGCATCGAAACAACAGCAGATTATTGGCTTTTTCATTGAGGAAGCAAAAGAGCATCTCGACACCATTGAAGAAGGACTGCTGAATTTGCAGGTGACTTTGACGGAACCGGAACGGATTAATGAAGTTTTTCGGGCAGCTCACTCGGTCAAAGGTGGAGCGGCGATGCTGGGTTTCGGTAGCATCCAGAAAACGGCTCATCGCCTGGAAGATTGTTTTAAGATTCTGCAAGAGCATGAAATTGAGAGCGATCAAAAGCTAGAATCTCTCTTTTTAAATGGGCTCGATACGTTAAAAGATCTGTTGGAGAGGCTGCAGGGGCCCTTTGGTCTGCGGGAGGAAGAAGCTGAGGCGACGCTTCAGGCTGCGGAACCGAACTTTACTCAACTCCAGGCTTATTTGAATTATCTGATCGGGGCTGAAGGAGCTGTTCCTGAAGATGTTGCTGCTCCGTCTGCAAGCAAGCTGCCTGCAAATTTTGAGCCTCAGGTGAAAGCGGTCTTGAAAAAGATGCTGCAGGTGTTCAAGCAAGCAGATTCTGCTGCGGGTCGCCAACAGTTGGGGAAGTTGTGTCAATATCTGTTGAAATTGGGCACTGGGATGGAGCAGTGGACGGCCCTGGTGGAGACTCTCAAGGCTGTTGTTGTTAGCCCTAAGCTGCCGTATAAAATTCTGGCACCTATTGTTATTAAGGATATCAAGCAGGCGAGCGATCTGGCTTTGACGGGGAAGACGAGCGAGATTGCTCCCAGCAGGAATTTGCAACAGTTGGCAGCCAAAATTCAACACCCTGTTGCGAAAGCGGCGGCGAGTAAGCCGGAGACTGCCGAGAAACAGCTTTCTATTCCTCTAGAACCGAAGGCTGCTGCTAAGGTTTTGGCGGGGGCTTTCAATCGCCAGCAAATTGTGGTGCTGATGAAGTCTCTGCAGCAACTCCTCCGCAAGTAGCGATCGCACATCAAAGCTCATGGATTACACATTGCGGTTGGCGGGTCACAGGGAGCTAAAAAATTCGCGATCGCGATCGCAAATCGTCAGCCATCAGCCATGAACCCTGAATCATAAATAAACAAACCCTGAACAATTAACCTTGAACCATAATAGGAGATAGGACACTGGGGTAACTTTCCATGACTGATTTCTACCCGCAAGATGATGTTCAGCAAATTCTTCAGATTGCGATCGCACGTCAAGCCGAAAGTGATGAACTCACGCGGGAACAGTTGCTCGAAATTGCTGCTGAACTTGGCATCTCATCTGAAAACCTGCAGGCTGCAGAACAAGAGTGGCAGAGTCGGCGTAAAGAGCTGCTGGAGCGCCAATCCTTTAACGAATACCGTCGCGGTAAATGGCGGCAACATCTGATTCAATATCTTCTAGTCAATAGCTTTTTGGTTCTGCTCAATGTTTTATTAGCAGCCAACCATCTCCCCTCATGGTCTCTCTACGTTGTGTTGTGTTGGGGGTTGGGTTTGGTCTGGGATGCGTGGAAACACTACCAGACTGAGGGAGAACAATACGAACAGGCTTTCCAATGGTGGCGGCGCAAGCGCCAGATTGGTCGTTCAGTCAATAGCGTATTGGATAAAGTGCTCAAAGCTTAGAACTGTTTAAGTTTAAGGCAGAGGGTAGGAGGCAGGAGGCAGAAGTTAGAGGAAAGAAGGCAGAGGGCAGAAGGCAGAGGGCAGAAGAAGGCAGAGAGGGTGGCAGATGTTAGAGGACAGAGCAGAAGGCAGAGGGCAGAGAAGTTAGAGGAGAAAACCTGAGTGCATCTCATACCCATTTGCCTTGGAGATGCAATTGATGGAATTGGCAGAATTCCTGCCCAGTCAGCCTTTCTCCAATCCAAAATCGGCAATCTAAAATCCAAAATGGTATCAGTCGGTAGGCAAGATTGGTGGTGCATTTTGATTCGGTGAAATCCTTGCAATTAAGACAGAGGGCAGAAGGGAAAAACTGGGTACTCTAATATGGAACCTTTTGCGACTTTCTAACCAAACTCCCCATGGTGCAATCTACACCATAGCGAAATCCGAATACGTTCAACGTCAGCTAAACCTTTTGGCCTCAAGGGATTGATTTTCTTTACAGGAAATATAGTGCTATGGAAATAGATCGGAACAGAATCATAAGATAGAACAAAAGTATCGAAACTCAATGTAGTGATGCTTTCCCTTCTGCCCTCTGCCCCTACTTTCTTCTATACCAAAAGCAGAAAGTTTCCAAAACCAATGTAGTAATCATTTCCCTTCTGCCTTCTGCCCCCTGCCCCCTGCCTTCTCCATCAAAAGCAAGATCTCCAAACCAGATTTAGTAGTACTTTCCCTTTTGCCCCCTGCCTTCTTCACCAAAAACAACGGATCAAATCTCTGTTGAGACCATTGTTCTTTTATCAACCAGGATTCAAACGATTTATGTCCCTTTCTCCCCATTGTGTTGCCACAGCAGACCCTGAAAATAGCTCCGATCTATCAGAGTTGCCAACTTCAGACAGTGCCAGTCCTAAGAATCGGTGCGTGTTTGTCTGTCAGCATGAGTCCTGTCTCAGAAGCGGCTCGGCAGAAGTGTTAGCAGCATTCCAGGCCGCCGAAGTTCCGGGGGTGATGGTGAGCGGCAGCAGTTGCCTGGGGCAATGCAGTTCTGGCCCCACGGTGCAGGTGACGCCTGACCAAACCTGGTATTGCCGCGTGAAGAAGAGCGATGTGCCTACAGTTGTTGAGCAGCACTTGCAGGGAGACGAACCGGTTGAATCGCTGCTCCATCCGCGCTTTCATCCTCGATTTGATGCCTACTATTGAATTCAGGTGTCAGGTTGGGCCACAATCTGTTTTTTTCGGGCCCATTGGCGTAATGCTTGGGCAATGAAGGTTGCTTCTCGTTCAGCTTTGAAGAGATCGACGGCGCGAATAGTGAGGACGAAGGCTCTATCTCCCCGTTGCCGAACGTAGGGGACTACGGCGGCTGAGTATTCGCACACTTTGATCGGTTCTGGCGCTTCTGTTTTGCCGGGATGGGAGTTCGGGGTATGGGAGGGTGGGGAACCAACTGTTCGCCAGTGGCGATTGACTTCGTTGGCGATCGCTTTCAGATCGAACATGGCGGTTTCTAGCTCGGCAGAGAGCTGATTAATCCGATCGGCTTGGGCTTCGAGGCGAGCCAGTCCATCGATGACCTGTTGGTCGGGTGGCGGGCAAACGGTCTCTGCCCAGGCTGAGTTTGAGTGGAGCGGCTGCGATCGCACTCTGGCAATCGCTTGTCGGGCAATCGCTTGTTGGGCCTGGGCTTCGAGGTTGGGAACGGCATATTGGGGTTCGCTCTGCTGTTTGCTCTGCTGTACACCCACCCTGGGTTTGACTGCTCTAAAGGGGGCGGATTTTCTGGATCCAGACTCAGAACGGCGATTGGAAAGCGGTAGCTTTGTCTGTCGTTGCAGCCTTGTCTGCCGTTGCAGCCTTGTCTGCCGTTGCAGCCTTGTCTGCCGATTTCGCAGCCTTGCTTGAATTGCTTGGGCCTTCGCACGCAGTTTTTTCATCATGGTTGAATGCGACCTTTCAACTAAGGGCGAATGACTTTAAATACAAATGTATCATATAAAGAGATGTCGATCGACTGCACATTCTAAATTTTTGCTTTCAGATTTTGAGCGATCGTGAAAGGAGGATAGCCGGGTTGGGTTGATGCGATGAGATGAGAACTTAATCATTGGTCCGGTAGGATGGGCAAAGCGGAGCGTGCCCATCACAAAGTCAAGATGGGCAAAGGGCGAATGCCCGTGCCCATCCTACTCAGCGACCTGGGTTGGGTTGATGCGATGTCCCCATAGACTCATCCGGAAATTGGAGTGGAAGCCCCCTTCAGAGGGCTTCCACTCCAGTTCTCGAACAGGTCTAATGGCGCGATCGCAATTGTCAGGATGTCTGGTATAGATTGGATGTTCGCAAATTTGCCCCCTCCCGTTCCGAAGCATTTCATCCAAAGCATTTCATCCAAAGCATTTCATCCGAAACATCTCATCTGAAACATTTCAATGTCGCAATCCCCCATTCAAGTCTGCATCACCTTAGGAACTCGTCCTGAGGCGATTAAACTCGCTCCGGCGATCCAACAATTCAAAGCTGACGCCAACTTCAGCACTAAAGTCGTTTTGACCGGCCAGCACCGCGAGATGGTGGAGCAAGTAATGCAGCTGTTCGATCTCAGCGCCGATCGCGATCTGGCCATTATGCAGGCCAAACAAACCCTCACCGATATTACCTGTCGCAGTCTGGAGGGCCTGGAGACATTGTTCCAGGAACTGCAGCCCCACCTGGTGGTGGTTCAAGGAGATACAACCACAGCATTTGCCGCGACGTTGGCAGCCTTCTACCAAAAAATCCCAGTTGGCCATGTCGAGGCCGGATTGCGCACCGATAACTTGCTCAATCCCTACCCAGAAGAAGCAAACCGCCGTCTCATTTCCCAACTGGCGCGCTTGCATTTTGCCCCCACCCCCCTGGCGGTTGAGAACCTGCAGCGCTCAGGCGTTGTCGGAGAGATTCACCAAACCGGCAACACCGTGATCGATGCCCTGTTAACCGTGGCCGGACGACAGCCCGCTTGTGCGATTCCCCAGCTCGATTGGGACAACTATCGCACGCTCCTGGCGACTGTCCATCGACGAGAAAACTGGGGTAAACCGTTGCAGGACATTGCCCAGGGCTTTTTGCACGTTTTAGACCAATTTCCGGACACTGCATTGCTCCTACCGCTCCATCGCAATCCCACAGTCCGGGAGCCGCTACAGGCATTGCTCGGTCAACATCCCAGAATTTTTCTCACGGAGCCGCTCAACTATGCCGAACTCGTTGGGGCCATTCAGCGCTGTTACCTGTTGCTAACAGACTCTGGTGGACTGCAGGAAGAAGCCCCCAGTTTGGCAAAACCAGTGCTGGTCTTGCGCGAAACCACGGAGCGCCCAGAAGCGATCGCAGCTGGAACTGCCCGCTTAGTTGGCACCAATCCCACCCAGATCGCCACCACAGTAGCAGAACTACTGAACGACTCGACCGCCTATGCGTCAATGGCAACAGCAATCAATCCTTTTGGCGATGGTCGCGCCGCAGAGCGAATCGTGAAAATCGTGACAGAGTATTTTCAGGGAAGAGGGAACGGGGAACGGGGAACGGGCAACAGACAATAGGCAGCGGTAAAGAAGGTCACACCTTGGAAGAGGGAACGGGCAACGGGCAACGGGCAACAGACAATAGGCAACGGGAAAGAAGGTCACAACCTGGAAGATTAGCACTCTCAAACAGAGCTAAACTCTAGTATTCTAGGATTTCCTTGCAAGAATCCGGAGAATAGTTATTGCTGAACGCTCTGCGTTGTCAGGCTTCCAACAATAGAAGATGATCCCTGAGCGATGAACAACAAATCGTAAACAACACCCAAAGAATAAAGAACAATGAGACATCCTGTGCCTTACTCTGGAATAGAAGCGAAGCAGCAATACGCTTAGACGAGGGTTAATGCTTTAAAACGCGATCGCAAAGCAACCAGACGTTGGTAATTTAAGGGATGAAGGGGAACCTGGAAAAGCTCAGGTTCCCCTTCATCTCCCGATTGACCGATGCAAAGCAACCACGAGAGAGGGAAATGCAGACACTAGAAAAACCGCTGAATCGAGCCTTGGATGAAGGACTTGCGATCGCAGGTCATCGCTTCCAGTCCCGTTTAATGACCGGCACCGGCAAATACCGCAACTTCGAGCAAATGCGCCAGAGCATCGCTGCCAGCGGCTGTGAAATTGTTACTGTTGCAGTGCGCCGCGTGCAGGCCCGAGCGCCGGGCCATGAAGGGCTAGCCGAAGCCCTCGATTGGAGCAAACTCTGGATGCTACCCAACACCGCAGGCTGCAAAACCGCAGAAGAAGCCATACGGGTAGCCCGGTTAGGGCGCGAAATGGCAAAGTTATTGGGGCAAGAAGACAACAACTTCGTCAAATTAGAAGTGATCCCCGATGCCAGACATTTGCTTCCCGATCCCATAGGCACCCTGCAAGCCGCAGAGCAACTCATCAAAGAAGGCTTTGCCGTCCTCCCTTACATCAACGCTGACCCCATTCTGGCCAGACACCTGCAGGAAGCCGGTTGTGCCACCGTCATGCCCCTGGGATCGCCCATCGGTTCCGGGCAAGGGCTGAAAAATGCCGCCAACATCCAGATTATTATCGAAAGTGCCACCGTTCCGGTCGTCGTTGACGCCGGTATTGGGGTGCCCAGCGAAGCCACACAAGCCATGGAGATGGGTGCAGATGCACTGCTCATCAACACCGCCATCGCCCAAGCCGACAATCCAGTCTATATGGCACAAGCCATGAACCTTGCAACCACCGCTGGACGCCTCGCCCATTTAGCCGGACGGATTCCCGTGAAACTCCTTGCCAGCCCCAGTTCTCCCCTCACTGGCACGATTACGTAGACACAACTTGGAAAGTTATTTTGAGAGCTTTGCAAGGCTTTCAAAATAAGTCATTCTCCCGTGCTGGCACGAATAAATAAGCGTTAGCGCCCCTGGTGAGGAGCTAATCTTCTAATGAGTGACTGAGAAGCTAATCTTATCCCTGCCCCATAGCTTCTAATGAATTAAGGATTGGTAAATGCACAAATTCCACCCTTGTGCTCGCCAATCCTGACTTGTTGACTCCCCCCCCTAAAGGTTACTCTGGGGCAAAGAAGGATCTATTGAATAGGCAAAAGTCCTGCTGACTTTTGCCTACTCAAACATACACCCAATCGTCAACTTCCCAATTTTTCTGGAACGAAAAGCACGCAGGTGTGAATGAAACCTGCGTAAAGGATAGCAAAGAAGGGGGGGAATATAGATTCAGTATGAGAGCAGAGCACAAACCAAATTTCTTCAACATACCCGCCCCAACTTTGCCTAAAACCCGCACAGAGTTGTTATGGCTAATTGCAAATGGCAAAAATCTTGGCTGGCAACGCAACCTGTCAACTATCATTGCAGATTTAGGGAAACCCCTTCCCAGCGACTTGATTACGTGGACTAAACAAAACGGTAATAACACCCCTTATATCAGATCGATGGATGCCAGCCTGATCCTGGATTACGTTTCTCCAGGGTGGCAGCTAGAGTTTACGTACACCGGAGAAACCGCCGATCGCCTTGCTTGTAAAGCAACCCTAACTTTGCTATGCGCCGAGGGACAGTTCAGTCGTGCGGCTATCGGCAGTAAAGGCTCGCGTGACGGCAGTAATGGCAATCCCTGGCAAGAAGTTGAAGAAATTGCCTTTAGACGAGTCTGTGTCTGTTTCGGTTTAGGGCGCTACTTAGAAGACAGCGATATTGTACGAGCGCTGATCTTGCAAAAAACCTCTCAATCCATTGAGCCTTACGACTAACCTCCAACGATGCTAAAATTAGTACTTTACACGACTTAGAAGGTTATCATCTCCGAAGGGGGCGCTAACTTCCATTTCTTCGTGCCATCACTAAAAAATGGGTTACTTTAAAAGTTTTGCGAAGCAAAACTTTTAAAGTAACCTTCCAGGTCGTGTTTGCCAACTAGTGGTATGACACGCCTAAAATTGTAAAAATTCGTAGTTGGCACTTTAGTGCTTCCGAGGTCTATCGAGTTAAGGATTATTGTGTAAATTCATAGTTGGCACTTTAGTGCTTTCGAGGTCTATCGAGTTAAGGATTATAGCCTTTTCGACAACCTACTCTATTGCACCAGATTAGCTATGTCAGGCCACTGATTTATGCTCTAGCACGAGAAATAAAAGGTTAGCGCTCCTTCCGGGAACGCTAACCTTCCAACGTGGTGTGCATTGTTCATTCCATTAGACTATTTCCGGTTTTGGAATCGGCAAGATAAATTTCCCGCCTTGCTGGCGATAGGCGTCTTGCTGTTGCAGAATTTCTTTGGCAAAGTTCCAAGCAAGCAACAAAACGTAGTCTGGCTTATCCTCTAATAGCTTGGTAGGAGGCAGAATAGGTAAATGATTTCCTCCCATATAACGACCCTGTTTGAAAGGGTTGAGATCGACAACGTAGTCAATCAGTTGCGTATCGATGCCAAAGTAGCTGAGTAATGTTGTGGCTTTGGCTGCAGCACCGTAGGCCGCAATTTTTTTGCCTTGTTGCTTGAGCGGGTGCAGAATATCTAAGAGGGCATGCTTGATTTGCTGAATGCGATCGCGAAACTCAAGATAATATTCAATCCCATCGATCCCTCGCTGAGCCTCCCCCTGCAACAGCGACGACACAGACTCATCCACCGCCTCCCAAGGCTCAACAAACAAACGCAGCGATCCCCCATGGATCGGCACTTGCTTGATTCGATTCAGAAACAGATCGTGTCGTCTAAAGAGGCGATCCAACGCACTCACTGAAAAGTAGCAGAGGTGCTGGTGGTAAATCGTATCAAATTCACAACCATCCACCAGATCGACAACATAAGGCACTTCAATAACAGCAACACCTGTCTGATTTAAAAGCATCCGAATACCGCCGACAAACCCATTCAAATCCGCCACGTGAGCCAGGACATTGTTGGCTAGAAAAACATCTGCCATCCGTCCCTGAGCGCGCAATTGTTTGGCCAATTCCTGCGTAAAAAACGTGCAAAGGGTCGGGATCCCAGCTTGCTGAGCCGTTTCCGCTGGCCCAGACGCTGGATCGATGCCCAGCACCGGAATTCCCTGCTCAACAAAATTTCTGAGCATATAGCCGTCGTTACTCGCGGCCTCAATCACTAAACTATTTGAGTGCAGATCTTTTGAGCGGATCAAATCTCTAGCACTGGCACCAAAATGTTGCAGCAACGACTTTGAAACAGAAGAAAAGTAAGGATAATCCCGGCAAAATAAAATTTCCGGCGGCACAGTCTCTGTAATTTGTACCAGCGTACACTCCGGGCAAAACACCAGATCTAGAGGAGCAGTAATTTCCGGCTGACCGAGCTGTTCCTTTTTCAGCAGCGCATCTGCCAAAGGAGTTTCACCAAAGGAGACAATAGGTTTGAGGTCGTCGCAGCCACAAGAACGGCAGACTGGCTTAGAATCGTTCATCTCCATCGTTTGCTCCCTATTGTGCAACGGGTGCGGCTTGCCAACGCAAGTTTTCGTCCAAACGACCCACACTTAATAGCTTTTGAATGTGGGCAATGCGCTTATATCTCGGCCCTTCAAACTCTTCCAGGGTGACTCCCACCCGTTGATACGCCGCATATAATTCTTCTGCTCCTTTGCGGGCATTCCATTGCGGTTTAAACTCAGGCAGGATGCGCATAATTTTGCTGCAATCTACCCGGTAGCAGCGTTTATCCGGCCCCCCATCTTCAGCATATTCAATTCGGCAACCTGGAACAGTTTGTTCGACAATTTCAGCTAACTCTCGAATACGATAGTTGTCCTCATTGCGTCCAACATTGAATGCCTGATTGTGTACGACCTCGCGTGGCGCATGTAACACCGACAGAAAAGCACGAGAGATATCTTCGATGTGGACAATGGGTCGCCAGGGGGTACCATCGCTTTTAATGTAGACTCGTTTTGTCGTGAACGCCCAGGCAACCAGGTTGTTCAAGACAAGATCGAAGCGCAGTCTTGGAGAGACACCGTAGGCCGTGGCATTGCGCAGAAAAGTAGGACTAAAGTTTGCATCCGCGAGCTGGGTAACGTCTTGCTCTACGCGCACCTTTGAAACTCCATAAGGGGTAACTGGATTAAAAGGCGATTCCTCATTCAGCCAATCGTCTCCTCCTGCACCATAGTTACTGCAGGAGGAAGAGAAGATAAAACGCGGCACACCAACGGTTTTCGCCATCTTTGCCAGCCGAACAGAGGCAAGATGGTTGATCTCGTAGGTTAAGGTAGGATTGAGGTTTCCCAGGGGATCGTTAGACAACCCCGCAAGATGGAGAACTGCGTCAAACCCCTCTAAATCGACAGCCTCAACATCGCGAATGTCTTTCTTCAGACATGGGATCTCCTGAATACCTTGTCCAAACGTACTTTGCGCAAACAAATCGCTGTCTAAACCGACCAACTCATGTCCTGATGCCAGCAACAGGGGTACCATAACAGTACCGATATAGCCTTTATGTCCTGTGATGAAGATTCGCATTATTCGTTAATCCCAAATTTTCCAGGGCGCACCATTTTCCCACAGATTTTCCAATCGTCGTTTATCGCGCACAGTGTCCATGCATTGCCAGAAGGAAGTGTGACGGTAAGCCATCAGCTGCCCGTCTCTTGCTAAATTTTCCATTGGCGCTTTTTCCCATTGGGTATCATCACCATCAATATATTCAAATATTCCCGGCTCTAAAACAAAAAAGGCACCGTTAATCCAACCCGATTCAATTTGAGGTTTCTCAGAAAATTTCACCACTTTGTCTCCATCTAGTTCCGGGAGACCAAATCGTGCAGGAGGACGAACAACAGTAACAGTCGCTAACTTGCCGTGACTGCGATGGAATTCCAATAATTTATGCAAGTTCAAATCGGAAACGCCATCGCCCCAAGTCAGCATAAAGGTTTCATTGCCTATGTAAGGAGCCAGACGCTTAATTCGTCCTCCTGTGTTGGTATACATGCCAGTGTCAATGAGATCGACAGACCAATCTGGCTTTTTGCTCTCATGCATTTTGACCTGCCCTGTTTTTGTTTTGACGGTCAGGTTGCTGTTGAGCGAGCAATAGTCAACCATATATTGCTTGATGACCTTGCCTTTGTAACCTAGCGCGATCGCAAAATGGTTAAAGCCATAGGAAGAATAATGCATCATAATGTGCCAGAGAATAGGCTGCCCACCGATCTCTACCATTGGCTTCGGCTTTGTATCTGTTTCTTCAGCCAGTCGAGTACCCAAGCCACCTGCCAGAATACCTACCTTCATAACAAGTATCCTTTGTCTGCAAAATCTTCTAGCTATTTCTAACTCTGCTGCAAGCTTTTCTTACATCTCAGGAAAATCCTGGGATTCTTGAGGATCTCTCTCAACATCCCTTTTACTCGGGTTTTAACACCAGGAGAGAGGAGTAACCGACGGATAATTTGCAGATAGCTCCGGAGCTGCTCTTCTTTGCCAATGTCCGTCCGATATACAGCCCGACAGTATTCAAAATAGCGTCTCCATCTTGGTAGAAAAACACCCTTCCCATACCAGGCACTGAGCTTTTCATCAGTCTTATTGGCGTGAGTGGAAATTTTTGGATGGACACGCCGCTCGAACAGGAATTCAGGAACCTCATAGAACTTGCCGTGCAATGAGAGTTCTGCCAATAGCACTCGATCGGCATGGGGATAACTGCCAATCAACAAAGTCTGTTTGAGAATGTTGGTTCTCATCAGACCAAATGCTTGTGTTGCATGGTACCAACCATAGGTTTTGAGTAACTGATGCAAACGTTCATTCGGTTTCGATTGGCGAATGTTGAGATTCTTCGTGTAAGTCCCAGTTTGTTCTCCTGATGCATCAATTGAATGGGCTTTGGGGTAGCACAGCACAACCGCTGACTCGCGATCGAGAACTTCAACACATTGTTTCAGGTAATCTGGTTTACAAACATCATCATGGGCAGCCCATTTAAAATATTTACCCCTTGCTAATGCGAATACACGGTTGTAATTTCGGGCAGCACCCTGGTTGTTTGGATTTCGATAATAACGAATGCGGGAATCGTTGGTGGCGTAACGACGACAGATGGCTTCTGTTGCATCTGTTGAGGCATTGTCGGAAATAATCAACTCAAAGTTTTGAAACGTTTGGCTCAAAATCGAGTCTAGGGCATATTCAAGATAATTTTCACCGTTGTAAACGGGTAGCCCAATACTAACGCGAGGTCGATCTGCAGTTTTTAAAGGTGTCATTAGAGGCATGTCCTCAATTGAACGATTTGGATTTCAAGGTATAAAACTCACGAATAACATCGAGACAGTGAGAAGAAGAATCAGACCAATACTATTACCATTGCGAGCAAGCCCAATAGGATTTGGGTAAAGTATTGGGTTAAACCATCTCTAAGAACCCATAAGCCCCTTATCCACACTCAAAATTGGAAAATCGGTCTAAGCAATCCGCACGAAGAAATATGTCTGAAAACAATGGCTTACTAATGGGATAGTCTCACATTTGGATCAGGAATTCACAGCGCTTACGTAATCTTTGCTAAGAATTTATAACAACTAATTTTGCTTGTATTTGTAGCGATCGGCCAGATCGCCTTCAAACTCAGGCATTGTTTGATTTTCATCAACAAGGTACAATAAAGATGTTACAAAATTTTATTAAGATTAGGTAAAGAGGAGATTAACAATCGAGGATGTGTCCAGCCTGGTCTGATACTGATTTTGTATTGCTTTGGATAGAGAATAAGATCTAATAGTGTTAACATCCTTTTTCTATCAATATGATTAGATTGTTCTCCAGATAATTTGTGTTGCTGCAAAAAATTCTCTCATCAGAAAGATTGAAACAGGATACGTAAGTAACCGCAACAAACTGGGCAAACAATTGGCTAAAATCGTTGCCATATCATAAGAGTTATTCAAAAAAGAGACGTCCAATAGCTACACGTTACTCACCGGGATTTGACGAATCATGCCGCCAACAGTTTTTTGGGGCTGAGGCAATATTCGCAGCATCTTTATTCGGAAGGCAGCAAGAAATTACAAATTAAGATGTTCAATTCTAAAGGTTGGGGGAGTTGTTGCCAGTCCGTTCTGCTGTTGCTGGGTATGGGGGGGTGGCTGCTTGGGGATGCGGTTCAGGTGCCGGGTAAAGCTGGAATCGCAGCTGAGACTCAAACCTCGTCAGCAGCAACAAAACAAGCAGACGAGGCTATTGAACAGGCATGGAATCTCTTGCAGACGGGCGATCGAGAGTCCTGGCGACGGGCAATCGGACAATACCAGATTGCCTTGCAGGTATTTCAGAATTCAGGGCAGCGCGATCGCGCAGGTGAGATTCTGGTCTCCATCGGCGCAGTTTACTACAGTTGGTTGGGAGAATACGACACTGCCCTCGGTTATTATCAGCGAGCGCTGTCGATCTATCGGCAGCGGAACAATCGTCCCCAGGAAGCGTTTGTTCTCACTCATATCGGCAACCTGCATGCCGCCCTGTGGCGACACGAAAAAGCCTTGAGCCATTATCGTCGCGCTCTGCAATTGCGGCAGGAAGCCAACTTGCCTTTGGGAATCGCGGCCACTCTCAACAATATGGCAGGGGTTTATTCCCAATTAGGAGAAACGCAGCAGGCTCTGGATGCCTACGAGCGTGCTCTGGCTATTTACCGACAGCGTTTTAAGCCCGGTGATGAAGCTGCTGTGCTGTCTAATCTGGGAAATGAGTATTGGAGTTTGGGCGATCGAGAGCAAGCGTTGAAGTTGTACAGTCGGGCCTGGCAATTAAACCAATTGATTGATGACCGTCGAGCGCAGGCTGGTACGCTGCTCAATTTGGGCAGTAGCTATGGGGTTATGGGCAACCAACAGCAGGCAGAGGACTTTCTCAACCAGGCCCGCACGCTGTTTCAGGAGCTGGGCGATCGCGGTCAGCTGGGATTGACCTTGACGGCTCTGGGACAACTTCAGGTCAGCGCAGGTATGTATCAGCAAGCAGCAGATCTCTATCAACAAGCGCTGCTCTTATATCAGAAGCGGGGCGAACTGCCCTGGCGAGCATATACCCTCAATTTGCTGGGGCAGTCGTACTCGGCTCTGGGCAATCTGGAGCAAGCGGCTCAGATTCACCAGGAAGCGCTGCAGATTAATCGTACTTTGGGCAATGCCTATGATGAGGCTGCTACTCTGTATGAACTGGCCCGGATTGAACAGGGTCAGGGTAACCTGAAGGCAGCTCTAAAGCAAATGGAAGAGGCTGTGTCGCGGATTGAAACGCTCCGCAGCAAAATTAGCAATACCGAGTTACGAACTACTTTCTTTGCATCGCAACAGCAGATTTACGAGCTATATATCGACCTGTTGATGCAGTTGCATTCTGATCGTCCCAATCGGGGTTACGATGCGAAAGCAATGCGTGCGAGCGAACAAGCCCGTGCTAGAAGTCTGTTGGAGTTGCTGATAGAGTCTAGAGCCAGGATTGAGACTGGCGTTGATGCGCATTTGTTAGCTCAGGAAAGACAATTACAAGCAGCGCTGGAATCGTTGGAACAGGAGCGCATTCGCCTTAGAATTGCCGATCCAACTGCAAAGAGGTTGGCGGATCTGCAGCGCGATCGCAAACGTCTGCTGGCGCGAGCCCAGAGCCTGCAAGCCCAGATCCGCACGAACAGTCCCCAATATGCGGCGCTGAAATATCCTGCACCGCCAGCGCTGAAACAAATCCAACGCTCCTTATTAGATGAGGAAACGCTGTTGTTGCAGTATGCGCTGGGGGAGGAGCGCAGCTATCTCTGGGCCGTGACTGCCAATCGCTTTGCTAGCTATGAGTTGCCTGGCCAGGCTGCGATCGCAGCCCAAGCGAACTCATTTCGCAGACAATTGATAGATGGGGAGACAGCGCAAACTCAACTGTCCGCTTCCGCTCGATCGCTCAGTCAACTGCTGCTGCCCCCCCTGGCCGATGAATCTAGCGCCACTCTGCCCTTTAAACGGGTACTAATCGTCGCCGACGGCCCTCTCCATTATATCCCATTTGCGGCTCTGGTTCATCCCGCAGCAGTAGCATCACAATCGTATACGCCCTTAATTAACCAATACGAAGTGGTGCATCTTCCTTCAATCTCAACCCTGCAGATCCTGCGTCAAACTGCACAGACCTGGTCTAACTCGCCTAAAAGTCTGGCTATAATCGCCGATCCCGTATTTGCCCAGACCGACGATCGTCTCCAGCAGGGCGCTGCCAACAATCCGGACAAAATCCCCATCGAAGTCCAGCAGATCGATCGCGCCGCTAACGATGCAGGCATCTACTGGGGACGACTGCCTGGAACCCGCCAAGAAGCTAAAACCTTGCTGGCACTCTTACCCCCTCAGAAACGCACTGCATTTCTCGACTTCGAGGCGAATAAAACTGCGATCGCCGATCTGGAGCAACTTCAACCCCGTATTATCCACTTTGCCACCCATGGCTTTGCCAACACTACGCAACCGGCGCTCTCTGGCATCGTTCTATCATTAGTCAACGAACAGGGGCAGTGGCAAAATGGCTTCCTGCGTCTCCACGACATCTTCAACCTCAACCTCCCTACAGATCTGGTAGTCCTGAGTGCCTGTCAAACGGGGCAGGGAGAACTCGTGCGGGGCGAAGGACTGGTGAGTTTAACCCGAGGGTTTATGTATGCAGGCGCACCGAGAGTCGTAGCCAGTTTATGGGATGTACCCGATCGCGAAACCAGGATGCTCATGACTTATTTTTATCAGGGCATGCTAGCTCAGGGGCTGCGGCCGTCAGCCGCACTGCGCGCCGCCCAATTGCAGTTATTGCGAGAGCATGACTGGCTTCCTCCTTACTACTGGGCCGCATTTACTCTACAGGGAGAATGGCGATAATATGATTTCATCTTCATTCGCTTGCTGATTGATTTGGTTAGCTTAGGCAAAAATCGTCTCCATTTCTGGAATTTCCTTCGTTTCTTTAAGCAGTCTCGCCACCAACGACAACATTGCGGATTCGCAGACTGGGGCCACCGCACCCAACGGGTAATCCGCTCTGTCCGCCTTTGCCGCAGCCGCCAGACTCATCCCAGAAAAAGTCGTCGCCAATGGCTTCAATGTCTGCCAGGGTGGTGAAGACATTGCCGGAGAGAGTGACGTCTCGTACAGGTTCAGCGAGTTGACCGTTACAAATCATCCAGGCTTCGCCAGCGCTAAAGGTGAACATTTCGCCGTTGGTCATGCCACCCAGCCAGTTGCGGGCGTAGACGCCAGTTTCAATCCCCTCAATTAATGACTTCACTGGGGTGGAGCCGCGCTCGATCCAGGTATTGGTCATGCGGACAATGGGGGGATAATTGTAGTTGAGGCAGCGGGCGTTGCCAGTGGGGGGTTCGCCTAATTTGCCTGCGGTTTCGCGGGAGTGGAGGCGCCCGGTGAGGATGCCGTCTGTAATCAGTTGGGTGGTGCTGGCGGGGGTACCTTCATCGTCGTAGAGGTAGCTGCCGCGGTGTCCGGGAGGGGCGGCTCCGTCGAAGATTTGCAGTGCTTCGGGGCCGAAGCGACGTCCCAGGCTCATGACTTCCAGCAGGTCAGGATTTTCGTAGGTCATGTCTGCTTCTGAAAGATGGCCGAAGGCTTCATGGACAAACAGACCTGTGAGAATAGGATCGATAACAACGGTGTAGATGTTACCTTTGACGGTGGGTAAGACTAATGCATCTACTGCTCGCTGAGCTGCACTACGAACTTGTGCGTCCAGGTGGCACAGATCTTCATAGCCCTGGCGCGAGCCAGTGGTTTCTCGACCAGTTTGGACGGTTTCGCCGTTACGAGCGGTGGCGGCGAAGCGCATTTCCATATCTGACCAGGATTGCTCTAGCAGGGTGCCTTCGGAGGTGAACAGCAGCATACGCTGGGTGCTGTCGCTGTAGCGCACGGAGGTGGTGGCAATGCGGTCATCGACGCTGCGAAGAATCTCGGTGTAGCGATCGCAGAGTTCTTTTTTCTGACGGATTGGAATCTGGCGCGGATCGGTGCCGCTGAGGGGTAAGCAGCAGCGCTCCTGAATTGGCTCGAGAGGAGCAAGCAGGGTGTCTTCCTGGCCGACGAGTCGGGCAGCTGCGATCGCATCTTCGATATGTTCTGCCAGGTTGTCAATCTGGTTAAAGCTGGCAAAGCCCCATCCTCCTTTATAGCAAGCCCGCACTTGCCCTCCAATTGACAACCGTTCGCTCAAGGTTTCCACCTTGCTGCTCCGCAGAAAAATGTTCGTTCCCTCAATTTCTTCCAGGCGGATGGCCAGATAATCAACCCGATGGCGGTAGCGGGAAATCAGATCGGCAAGCAAATTCTGAACATCAGCAAAAAGAGTCGGCATAGCAGAAAACAAGTTCGCTGAATTACTGCCTTTATCCTAAACCATCAGGGTATGGCAGAGGGCAGCAGGGAGAGGGCAGCAGGAAGAGGATAGCAGGGAAAAATCAACGGTGCTTTGTCAAAACTAAAATATGGTGGGGTTGATGCCCTACAAGCCGATCGAGAACCTGGCTTCTTCCTGGCTCTAACCAGGGAATCCAGCTTTGTAAACAGAAGCCGGAGTTCTGACCTGCATCCCAAAATTTGATAGTGATAAACAATCCTTACATCTGATGAGGACTACCCAAAATTTAAAATTGGCAAAGCTCTAGCTTTGAGTGTTTGTTCTACCCTAATCCATGTTCACCACGACTTGGAAGGTTAGTGCCCTGAAAGGGGGACTAACCCTTATTTCTTCGTATCAACACTAAAAAATGGGTTATTTTGACAGCCTTGCCAAGCAAGGCTGTCAAAATAATCTTCCCAGGCATGTGCTCAAAAATTCTGACGTTTTACCATCATCCGTTTGCAATTACTTTTGTTCGTGGCGTTCGTAAGCAGTGACGATTCTCTGGACGAGCGGATGGCGAACGACATCAGACTTAGAGAGATGGCAAAAGGCAATCCCTTCAACCGGCTCTAGAATTTTCTCAGCCATCGCTAAACCAGATGTCTGACGATCGGGCAAATCTGTTTGGGTGATGTCTCCCGTAACCACCATGCGGGATTGAAACCCTAGCCGAGTCAACAGCATTTTCATCTGAGCGGGTGTAGTGTTTTGGGCTTCATCCACAATAATGAAAGCGTGGCTGAGGGTGCGTCCTCGCATATAAGCCAGGGGAGCAACTTCAATTGCGCCTCGTTCCATTAATTTGGCAATTTTTTCTGGGTCAATCAGCTCGTAAAGGGCATCGTAGAGCGGGCGCAGAAAGGGATTGACTTTTTGTTGCAAATCGCCTGGCAAAAAGCCCAACTTTTCTCCTGCTTCCACCGCAGGGCGGGTAAGGATGAGTCGTTCGTACTGCTCGGCCAGAAGAGCTTGGGCTGCCATGACTACTGCAAGAAAGGTTTTCCCTGTACCTGCAGGACCAATACAAAAGGTTAGATCGTGGCTGCGAACAGCCTGAATGTACTGGCGTTGGCGAAATGTCCGGGCCCGAATTTCCTCGCCACGCCGAGTCCGCGCTAGGATGTCCTGTCGCAAGTCTTGCAACTCACCCTGACGGTTGGTGTCGATGGCATGGCAGGCTGTGAGGATGTCTGTATTAGAAATTGGCTGTCCCTGGCTCCAAAGGTCTTTGAGGGCGCGAGTTAACCGACAGCAGCGATCGATCTGGTTGGCGGTTCCGGAGATCAACAGCTCTTGACCGCGTAGCACCAGCGATGCCCCGGTTTGTCGGGACAAGACCTTGAGGTTTTCTTCTCGCTGACCCGCAAGCGCGATCGCGCTGTCAGCACTGGGAAGCTGAATTGTAGAGACCTCTACCATCCTACGATGTGCTATCGAGAGCGGGGTCTGGACGAGGGTTTTGATACTGAAGAACGACGGGATGGGGGTTTTCGGGGAGGAGCTTTGTCTCCCTGTCCTTCGCGATCGTCATGGTCAGCGTTGCCACCATAAACATCTAGATAGACAGATTGACCGGCTGCTTCACCCGCTGCCGCGATCGCAGTCCGAATCGCTTGAATATTACGGCCTCCTCGACCAAAGACTCGTCCCTTATCCGTTCCTTCAAAGGCGACCCGAATCCACACCCGGGAATTGTTTGCCGATCGTTCGCAATCCACCTTCAGGGATTCTGGTACTTCTAGAAACGGCTTCAACAAAAAATGCACTAACCCAACATAGTTGGGACCAGAGAAGTCTGTCGGGCTAACGGTCCCAGGGGGTGATTCAGGTACTGAGCTGTTCAAAGACATTGGCTTTCTTCAAAATATGGCGCACAGTGTCAGTCGGCTGAGCTCCCTCTTTCAGGCGCTTGACAATTGCTGGGACATCCAATCGGGTTTCATTCGTTCGGGGATTGTAGAATCCGACTTCCTGAAGGGGAAGACCATCCCGGCGATCCCGACTATTCATAACAACAATCCGATAACTGGCTTCCCGCTTCTTGCCGAATCGCTTTAATCGCAGTTTGAGCATACTTGAGTTGAGAGATGTGTGTGGACTTTTACAAAGATCAGGCTCTTTCAAAAAAAACTAGACCAAAGCTCTAAAGAAGCTGGTCTGGATTTGTTGAGCATAAGTCTATGATTGTACCATCTAAACTCTGTATATTTCGGATGGACTGGAAGATTTCTTTCAGGTTGCTAGTATCCAATCCCATCTTAAGCGTTTGCTCTTCAAGATTTGCTTTGCAAAAGCTTGAACCTTATGCTTAGGGGACGAATTCCATAGGGCATGGCCTGCTAGAGGTGAATGGCGCTGACTTAAGCGAAAATTGAGTGCTTAAAGCCTTGAAAATTTGTAGGGTCGACAGTACCCCCCGCAGCTTATATAAGCAACATTCTCCTGTAGGGGTAGCAAAAACTGGCGGCCTGATAATATTACAAAGAATCGCTACGTTCTGAAAAATTTTATAGCAATCGTTACAATTTCGAATAAAAACTGTCCTTGTCTCAGTGCAGGCCACCAGATCTTAGACTGAGCAAAGATTGGTAAATTTCTTTAGGTTTAAGGGTTATCCCTCAAGCTATTCTAGAAGAACAAAATCTAGGATGGCAGAGAAGTTAACTTAATTTTGTTTCATAAGACACATTTTTTGTGACCGATCTTCCTGCACTTTAAGGAGAATTTTTATTTAAAGCATAAAGCTTATTAAAAAATACGTGCTTACGGAGATAATTTATGGTATGAAAAGTATTTTTGGTTACGCAAAAGAACGCGATTCGCGATCGCACCCTAACCGTGATTCGATCTCCCCACAGGAAACTTTTGTTAGATGATTGCCATTATTTTGACCTCGCGAATGTTAGTTCATGGGACAAATGAAACCTGCTGAGGCCCAATCGCTCTCGCCTCTTCCAAGCTCAGAACCATCAGAAGCAGCATCTGCTCATTTAGCAGTCGGTCGCTATCAGGCACTGGCAAAAGCAATCGTGCGGATTCGAGAATCTCTCGATTTGGACACGATCTTTCAGACTGCAGTGACAGAAGTCCGCCAACTCCTGCAGGCCGATCGGGTGGGAGTGTTTCGCTTTTATCCCGAGCAAAATTGGGAAGGAGAATTTATTGTTGAGGATGTGGCCGAGGGCTGGAGTTCAACCTTAGCCACAAAGATTCACGATCATTGCTTCAGCGAACACTTTGCCCCCCTGTATGCCCAGGGACGGGTGAATGCCATCTCAGATATCTATGAAGAGGAGTTCAAGCCTTGTTATCTCAGGACTCTGGAGCAATTTCAGATCCGCGCCAACCTGGTCGCTCCGCTATTAAAGCAGAAAACGCTTTGGGGGTTGCTGTGTATCCATCAATGCAGCAGTTCGCGCCACTGGCAAGCAGATGAGATTGAGTTGACCCAGCAAATTGCCAACCATTTGAGCGTCGCCTTGGGTCACAATCAAGTGTTGGTGCAGGCCCAGCAACAAGCAGCGCAACAAAAGACTCTGACTCGAGTGATTGGTCGCATTTGCGAGTCACTTGATTTAGACACAATCTTCAAAACCACTGCAGCTGAAGTGCAACGGTTGATCCAGGCCGATCGGGTGGCGGTCTTCCGCTTTTATCCCGAACAGGACTGGGAAGGGGAATTTGTCGCTGAAAGTGTTGCCGAACCCTGGAGCTCAGTCTTGAATGAAAGAGTTTACGACTATTGTTTTGGCGAGCGATTTGCTCCCTTGTACGAATACGGTCAGGTGCAAGCGGTAGCCGACATTTACGCCGCTGGTCTGAGCGAATGTCACATCGAAATTTTACAGCGCTTTCAGGTGCGTGCCAACTTGATCGTTCCCCTGCTTTTGAACAATTGTTTGTGGGGTTTGCTATGCCTGCATCAATGCAGCAGACCTCGAACCTGGCAACCGCTGGAGATTGGTTTTGCCTGCCAGGTTGCCAGTCAGTTCGGGGTGGCCTTGAAACAGGATGAATATATTCAGCAAGTCCGCAAACAAACAGTGCGACTGTCGGAAGTCTCTGAACGCAACAAAGCTATGGAGCGGCAACAACTTCTGGCAGCTACGATCGATCGGATTCGCCAGTCTCTGGAAATTGAGACGATTTTCCAAACCACGACTCAAGAAGTGCGACAGTTGCTCCAGGTAGAACGGGTGGCTATCTTTCGCTTCAACCCGGATTGGAGCGGTATGTTTGTAGCTGAGTCTGTAGCTTCAGGTTGGACTTCAGTCTTAGATCCGCCAATCGCCATTACCGACAGTTTCTTGCAAGAAACTCAGGGAGGACGATATCGCAACAACGAAACCATTGCAGTGGACAACATCTATACAGCAGAGCATGCTCCCTGCCATGTGGCCTTGTTGGAACAACTGGAAGCCAAGGCCTATGCGATCGCACCCATCTTTCAATGCGAACAGCTCTGGGGACTACTTGCCGCCTATCAGAACTCAGAACCCCACTCCTGGCACCAGGATGAGATCGATCTGCTGGCCCAGGTTGGTACTCAGTTAGGCATAGCGCTGCAACAAGCAGAAGCCTTAAAACAGCTTCAGCACCAGAAAACCCAACTACAACAAGCCAACGAACGACAGCAGGCTCTGGCCAAAACCATTAAAGAAATCCGTCGCTCACTGGACATTCAAACCATTTTCCAGACTGCCACAAAAGAAGTCCGACAACTGCTAGACGTAGAGCGAGTTATCATCTATCGTTTCAACCCAGATTGGAGCGGTACCTTTGTTGCCGAAGCCGTCGCCAACGGCTGGCCCCCGTTTATTCAGGTGTCTGCTCAGACTTCTACCCAAACCGAACAAACTCTGGCAGATGAAAATTGTGTTGTCAGGCTCTGGAACGATACCGAAGTTCCTACTGAAGACACTTATCTCCAAGATACTCAGGGAGGAGCCTATAGTCGTGGGGCAGACTATCTCTGTGTAGAAGATATTTACACGGTGGGATTTTCCTCTTGCTATATTCATTTTTTAGAACGGTTTCAAACCAGGGCCTATCTCACCGTGCCTATTTTTCAGGGATCCAGGCTCTGGGGATTGCTCGCAAGCTACCAAAATTCCGGTACTCGTCGCTGGGAAGACGCAGAAATCGACATTGCCATCCAAATTGGCAACCAGCTGGGCGTTGCCCTGCAGCAAGCAGAACTCCTGGCTTGCACCCAACAACAAGCGGCTGAACTCCAGACTGCCAAAGACGCTGCTGAACAGGCAAATCAGGCCAAAAGCCGCTTCCTGTCCACCATGAGTCATGAATTGAGAACTCCTCTCAATGCCATCCTCGGTTTTACCGAGATGATGACGAACGAACCTTCCCTTAACCCGACACAACAAGAACAACTCAGCATCATCAATCGTAGCGGCGAACACTTGCTAACCTTGATTAATGATGTGTTAGAAATGGCCACCATTGAAGCAGGGCAAATGACACTGCAAGAGTGCGAGGTTGACCTGCATGGAGTGCTGCGCAATCTTGAAGAGATGCTACGACTTAAAGCTAAATCGAAAGATCTGCAGCTCAAAGTAGAACGTTCGCAAGATGTTCCCCAGTCGATTCAAGCAGATGAGAACAAACTACGTCAGGTGTTAATTAACTTGCTTGGGAATGCGATTAAGTTTACGGACACAGGAAGCGTGACGTTGCGAGTGAAGCTTGCCGAGCGCTCATCGCTCATTGCTCATGATACGGCCAAACCCCTTAACAATGAGCAATTAACGATGAACTCTCAACCCTCAACCCTGAACCTCATATTTGAAGTTGAAGACACTGGCCCCGGTATTGCTGAAAATGAAATCGACATTCTGTTCGATCCCTTTGTGCAAACTAGAACCGGAAAACAAGCCCAAGAAGGAACAGGCTTAGGACTACCGATTAGCAAAGAGTTTGTCAACCTGATGGGGGGAGAAATTTCTGTCAGCAGTATCGTAGGCCAGGGGACGATTTTTCGGTTCTATATTCTCGCACGACCAGGTCAGGGAATTAGCCCACAGTCGACCTCGTCCCCCAAGCGAGTAGTGGGCTTGGCACCCAATCAATCTTCTTACCGAATTCTGGTAGTGGAGGACGATCGGGCTAGTCGTCTCCTGTTATCAAACATCCTGAGTACTTTGGGATTGCATATCCGCGAGGCTGACAATGGTGAAGATGCGATCGCGATTTGGGAGAACTGGCACCCCCATCTCATCTGGATGGATATTCAGATGCCCAGGATGGATGGTTACGAAACCATCAAACAGATCAAAGCAAGAGAACAAGCCATAAACTGTAAGACAAATCCTCCCATGGTTCCTCATAACCCTTTACCGCAAACCAAAATTATTGCCTTAACGGCCAGTGCCTTTGAAGAAGATCGCGCCGCCATTCTTGCCGTGGGAGGCGATGATTTTGCCAGCAAACCGTTCAGGCGACAAGTGATCCTTGACAAAATGGCGCAGCACTTAGGACTCGTCTATTCATATGAATAGACTTAGCTCTGAAATCAACAAATCGCCCTCAACAGATACGTTTGGTCTGACATCATCACCTGACGATTGAGTAAAACAGATTTCACCCCAAAGGCACTTCGATTATCTCTAATAGCATGACACAGCTACAATTATGCAAATTCGTAATGGGCACTTTAGTGCTGCCAGGGGCTATTGAGTAAGAACTACAGCTTTTTTCACAACCCAAATCTATTACAATAAATTAGCTGTGCCAGACTGCTAGAACAGCCAGACCACTAGAACAATGAATAAGGCGAACCTCAACATCCAATACTTCTAAAAACTGAGTAAAATCCAGCATTCTCCCTATCATTCCTGATATTCTGGATCCTTGTATCTTTAGTGTTCGCCGCCATGACCTGCTTGAGCGTTAATCTCAACAAGATCGCCCTGGTGCGAAACTCGCGTACCATTGGCATTCCCAGTGTCCTATGGGCAGCAAAAACCTGCATTGAGGCAGGTGCCAGCGGTTTGACAGTGCATCCCCGTCCGGACGAGCGCCATATTCGCCGCAGCGATGTATACGAGATCGCAGAATTGCTCAAAGCCCACCCAACGATTGAATTTAATATTGAAGGCAACCCCCTAGAGCCGCCGTTTATGCAGATTGTGCGAGATGTGAAACCAACGCAGGCGACCCTGGTGCCGGACGATCCAAACCAGTTCACCTCGGACCACGGCTGGGACATTCGAAAAAATGGGGATACCCTGAAGCCGATTATTGAAGAGCTACAATCCATCGGAGCACGGGTCAGTTTATTTATGGATCCGGATCCAGATCAGATCCGTCAGATCGGGACTCTAGGTGCCACTAACAAGACAGCGCGAATTGAACTTTATACTGAGCCCTATGCGACCGCATTTCGCGAACACCGAGCTGACGCGGTTTTTGGAGAGTATGCTGAAGCGGCTAAAGTTGCTCAAGCAGAAGGGTTAGGAGTTAATGCGGGTCACGATTTAAATCTTGAGAATTTGCCTCAGTTCCTTACCATCCCAGATATTCTGGAAGTGTCCATCGGTCATGCCCTGACTGCAGATGCGCTCAAGCTGGGATTACACGATGCTGTGCGAGCCTATTTGAAGATTCTCTAGTTTTCAATCGCTGCATTGGGCAAACGACTCCACTCATTCCAGGAACCATCATAGTTCCGAACCTTGGGATAGCCCAGTAAATATTTCAAAACGAACCAGGTGTAGCCCGATCTTCCACCAATGGCACAATAAGGGAAAACCTCTTTATCCTGGGTCACACCCTTGCTACTGTAGAGCGCCTGTAGCTCATCAAACGATTTGAAGGTGCCATCTTCATTCAGCGTCAGGGTGTGGTCAAGATGAATTGAGCCTGGAATGTGTCCGGCACGTTCTGTTCCTTCCGGTGGTTTCATCAGGAACTGCTCGCCGCGATATTCTGCCATTGTGCGAACGTCGAGTATGACCCGATCGGGACGATCGATTGATGTCCGAATTTCCTCATGCAAGACTCGCAAAGTCGTATCGATTGGTTTGGCGCTGTATTGGGTTGGTGCGAAGGTTGAGAGTTCTGCTGTTATTGGCTGTCCTTCTGCTTTCCACTTTGGCTGTCCGCCGTTTAGCACTCGGACATCTTGATGTCCAAACAGTTTCAAGAACCAGAAGATCCAGGCTCCGGTGCCTGGGTAACTTCCATAGGCAACGACTGTCATGTCATTGGTGATGCCAGACTGAGAAAGCAGTCTTTCGATCGCTGCTGCATCAAGATTCATGCGCAGATCTGGTAAGAGCAAATCCGTAAAGATATTCCAGAACACAGCACCTGGAATATGGGCATTCTGAAAGGGAGCTGGACTGATATCAACTTCTACGATGCGAAGCTTGCTATCATTGAGATGCTTCATCAACCATTGCGGATCGACCAGGACTTCGGGATAAGCATAATCGGTCATTGTTTTTTCCTTAATGGACTTGGGTTTATGCGGTTTAACGTTGCTAAAGCTAGGCTAAGATTGATTGCTTTCTTGTGCCTAGACCTCGATCGAGTACACTTTGCTAAACATATGAGGACTTTTGAGGGTGTGAGTAGATCCCACGCACTCAAAGATCCTGATTTCTGGAAGATGAACCTTTGTTTGAATGGCAGCAGGAAAAGTGAATGGAAAATCTTGTAGAAACTCGCCTGCAGGAATTGTTTCAAGCGATTGCCCAGGTGGAGGATGAAGCTGAACTCAGACAGTCGATTATGGCAAAAGTGGGTCAGTATTTTGCGGCGAAACGATGGGGTTTGATGTGTTTAGACCCGTTTCCTGCCATTGATGAAAATACTCCAGACCTGGTTAAGCGGGCGCTGTCGCTAGATCGCAACCCGGTTTTGCGCTATCTGGTTCAACATCATGCGCCGGTTCATGATGAAGTCGTTTTGCCTGCTGGCGTTTGGCAGGTGATTTGTCCCCGAGCCGATCATGGACATGTTATGGCGGGGCCGATTGTCAGTCATAGCGGGTTGGTAGGTGGCGTTGCTTTAACGCGCCATCGGCATGACCCTGCCTTTAATGCTGGTGATTTGGCTGATTTAAGTGCGCTCTGTCTGCATCTTTCTACACGATTGGCGACGCTCCGTTCGACGCGAGTTGCGGTTGGGCAAAATTGCGATGGACAAAGGCGGGTTGGATCTCATCGTCTCACGCCACGGGAAGTGCAAATTGCAGAACTCGTTGCTCAGGGACTGACAAATCAAAAGATTGGTGCAGCGTTGTGGATTACCGAAAATTCGGTAAAACAGGCTTTGAAGCGAATGTTTCGCAAACTTGGGGTTTCGTCGCGGGCTGAGATGGTGGCGCAGCTTTATTCTCGCCAATATTTAGGGTGGTTGAGTACGTCGGAGCAAGTCACCTGGCCGCAAACAGAGCCGATGATGCCTGGACGAAGGGCTTGAACCATCCATGCATCTGCATGTTCGTCTGGGATTGGATGGGGGGCGTTGAATCCAAGATAACCTGCTGGTGTGAAGCCATGCTTTGAATAGTATTCTGGATATCCGAGGACGAATACCAGATCGATGCCAGATTGCGATAAACGCTGCAATCCTGTTTTAATCAATTGACTGCCAATTCCTTGTTTTTGAGCGTCAGGTACGACTGCGAGTGGAGCTAGAATTGCGATCGCAGTTGTATTCTGGCTCCTGGTTAGATGTGCTGCTGTAAATAGGATATGTCCTACAGGACGCTCATCTTTCAACGCAAGCAGGGATAGCACGGGTCTTGCAGTGGGATCGTCCAAGAGATCTCTCACGAGTTCGGCCTCTTCGTCTTGGCCAAAGGCAGCTCGTTCAACGGATAATATATCGTTCAGATCGGACTCTAAAGTTTCTCGTATCTCCATTGGTTTCTTGCTTACTCACTCGGGACATCGGTTAACCGGATAAATTGGAGCTTAGAACCTTCGATGCCAGATCCCAATTTATCCCTTCATATAGTAGTAGCCAAGCTCGTTAGGACAGGACAAAATTCAGAGCGCATGAAGCGCGCTCTGAATTTTGTCCTAACCGATATGACTCCTGCTATATCAACTCTTGATATAGCAGCTGCAAATATGACACTTTGTATCTCTGTCGCGAGGAACCGATTATTTCGTCCGACAATAGAGATATCAGAGAATACCTCTTTATCAAGAGGTGGAGGTAAGCTCAATGAAAGACTCCACGTTGTTGTCCAACCAATTTAGGGATCTGGCGATCGGTCTATTGGCCTTGTTTTTAAGTGTATTGATTTGGGCCACAATTGGCATTCCTGTGGCTGTTTGATGGGTCAAATTCCTTTGGCTCTCCCCATGCCTCTTTCTCAACGGCTCGGAAAGTTAGCGCTCCCCAGGGAACGCTAGCTTTCGTTGCTTCGGGCTATCACTAAAGAACAGATTATCTTGGAATCCTCGCGACGCAAGGGTTCCAAGATAATCTTCCAGGTTGTGTTTCCAGGCTGAGGGCGCGATCGCAATTGCGCAACGGACTAACGCTCGCGGGTAAAAAATAGCCCTCGTTCTTCCTCTTCTTCGACAGGCCAGGTTTCGTGCTGTCCGCCCACAATCAACCGCTCGATTTGAACGTATTCTCTGCTGAGTTCTCTGAGGGCATTGATCAGAACGTCAAGCGCGATCGCATCGCTCGTCCCCAAATCGAACCAGCAGCGAGCTAGATTGCCCTCATACTCAAAATCGCCCATATTATGCATCGGTGCCATAAAGCACTTTTCCGCTGCTGCTTCATCATATTCGAGATAGCTCAACTCAAGACCCGTTTCCTGTATCTGGAGATTTTCGGCATTAAATCCCCCCAGTTTGCCCAGAAAAAACCAGGAATCAAATGTCTCCTCCACATACTGTTTTTCCATTTCTGACGGTACTGTATTGAACTCCAGCCAGACCCAGAGATTAAAAGGGTCAAATTCGCGAAATTCCACCTGCATGATTCAGCCATCCTGAGCTTGCAACTTAATCTTGATGCGATTCTCCACAAGACCCTCACATCACATGCCGCCTTCCAGCATACCGCAGCCTTGCCAGCACTTTTGGGAATGGGGGATGGAGAACAGCCAATGGGGAATGACGGTTAGGGATTAGAAAGGGGGTTAGCAAGAATGATATGTAAATTTGCCACTTCCTAATAAGCGCTGCTTTGAACCCGATCGAATTGGACAAAGTTCGGAGGTGGCATTTTAGTGCTGCCAGATTCTTTGACCCTTCACCTTTTCTTCCTTTGCCTTTCTGTCTCCTTCCCTCTGCCTTCTGCCTCCTTTCCTCTGCCTTCTTCCCATGCTGCCAATTCAGCGCTATTGTTAGTTCTGGCTGCAATGTCTGCAGTGAATTTGTTCGTTGAAGGAGTTTTTACAATGACCGCAGAAGTAGACCCCGTTAAGTTGATGAAGCAGCAAGTAGGGCAAGCGGCGGCTAACCGCGTACAGTCCGGTTCAATTGTAGGATTGGGTACAGGGTCTACTACCGCATTTACCATTGAATCTTTAGGAAAGCGTCTGCAGGCGGGTGAGGTCAAAGACATCAAAGGCATTCCAACCTCTTTTCAGGCATCAGTATTAGCAAAAAAATTTGGCATCCCTTTGACGACCCTGGATGAAGTAGATCGTATTGATGTAGCCATTGATGGGGCGGATGAAGTGGATCCGCAAAAAAACCTGATCAAGGGAGGCGGTGCTGCCCATACCCGCGAAAAAATCGTCGACTCTCTGGCGGAGCAATTCATTGTGGTGGTGGATAGTTCCAAATTGGTCGATCGCCTGGGTTCTACTTTTCTGTTACCGGTGGAAGTGCTGCCGATGGCCATCACACCCGTAATGAGAGCAATTGAAAAATTGGGGGGAAAACCAGAGCTGCGTATGGGAGTCAAAAAGGCCGGCCCAGTGGTGACCGACGAGGGGAATCTGGTGCTGGATGTTAAGTTTGACCGCATGGATAGCCCTGGGGAACTGGAGAAAACGCTAAACAACATTCCAGGGGTTTTGGAGAATGGTTTGTTTGTTGGGGTTGCGGATATTGTATTAGTGGGTGAGGTGAAGGATGGTCAACCCGTTGTCCGGGAAATGTGAGTAGTATAAATATATTATGATGAGGCTAGTAATATAGCAATTCTCAGGCTAGTGAGGTATGGAAATGTGCCCCTGCCGAAGGCAGGGGCACATTTCCATGTACTTCAGTCGCACGGGAACTGCTATAAAGCAAGTAATGATTTTTGAGCGCGCAGGCTGAACCTGCGCGCTCAAAAATCATTGCCTCATAGATTATTGCCTCTATGAGGACTCCCCTACCGGGAACTTTCTACCCCAATCTGTCTTCATCTGCTAGCAAGGTGGAAGGGCTACATGGATATAGTTGCTTTTGCAACAGGTTTCTTCCGTTCCTGCAGGGGCACGATCTGTGTGTAAGATCGATGCATAGTTTATCAAGTATCTGTTGAGTTCTGGCTCTCTCCTATGGCTATCCGGCAATCCCTCTCTCTTGTGCTTGTGTTCGGTTGTTTCATGCCGCTGTTGTTTGCTGGCAAGGGACAGGCCCAACCGCGATGGTGTAACAATTCTGATGCTCTGAGAGATCGTCTGGAAGCTGCGATCGCAAGCCGGGACTGGAACATTGTCGAAGAAGCAATCGATCGGTGCGGCGAGTCAGTCATCGCAGAGACGATTGATGCAATTCAAGCCAACAGCGATCGTTTAGGGGCCGGCGACCTTGAATCCCTGCGGGACATGGCAGCGGGTGGCGAGCAGATTGTCCAGGGTTTAACGACTGCCCTGCGAGAGAATGGTAGTACATTGCTTCGTCTTGGCGTCACCACTGCCCTGCAGCACCTCTCTGCACAATCAGACTTTATTCTGTCTGACTCGGCTGCCTCCCTGCGTCGAGAGAACTCAGAACTCAGCGATCGCGCCGCTGATGTCATTGGGGTTATAGAGGGAGTTGTGCCTGAACTGATTGCGGGTTTGGGGAGCGATGGACAACGCGATCGCGTCGGCGCAAATCTACAACGGCTCGGCCCCCGGGCGCAAGCAGCAGCCCTGGCACTGATGGCCAGCTTGCTGAAACAGAACGCATCAAACGCGCGCAGCGGTGCTGAGTTTTTCCCAGAGTTTTCTGCTGAGGACGGATTCGCGCCTGAAGATCCCTGCGCTTATGCTGACGATCCCTGGCAGCGCCGCAGCCGTGCGATTGCTCCAGGTCATGCCAATGCGCCGAAACACTCGAAACGCAATCGTATCCTCTCCAGACATTGCGGCGATCGCGCCCCCACCTCCACCCCAGAATACCCGGTTGGCTTTTAGATTGGCGATTTTGTTTTTTGGAAAGCCTTGTTGGGGAAAAGTTTCGTCAATTTTTTCGTCAATTTTATTGATTGTATTTCCAAGTCCCGTAGGATGGGCAAAAAACAAGCGCCCGCACCCATCACAAGATAAAGATGGGCATACTTTGCTTTACCCATCCTTGTATCTTGAAATTGAGGTCAGCCCGTCCCTAATACTGTTCGGTTTAGAAACGAGAATTAATTGCTCGCGTAGGGGCACGGCATTGCCGTGCCCCTACCAATCTATTTTTCGTAAAGTTATTGAACCCGCTCCCTTAACCGAACGGTATTGATCCCGTCCCCAGGCTCTACCCAGTATTGAGCACACTCGAAGAATTTTGCAATCGGCTGAATTTAGCAAAAGTCAGGTTTGTGAGGACTACCACCGACTGACAAATATAGCAATAGCCAAGCTCGTTAGGACAGAGAAAATTGAGCGCGCGCTTCGCACGCGCTCAATTTTGTCCTAACCGATATGACTACTGCTATATCAATCTTTCTTGAAACGAGTCGCACGAAACAAACTGATGTCGTATTTCGTCTTACCCTCTAGCACCAGATCGCAAAGAATGCCTCCGATGAGCGGACTGAACTTGAATCCATGTCCCGAAAACCCTGCCCCAAACACAACATGAGCATGCTCAGGGTGACGATCGAGAATAAAATGCTCATCTGGCGTCATTGTATAAAGGCAAATCCGAGTCGACTTTAGCGCCCCATTTGCTCCAGGGATATACTGACGGCTGAATTGACGAATGCTCTCAATCGTACTGTCGTCAGGACTATAGTCAATCTCTCCCGGATGACCAACAAACTGACCGCCATGAAATGCCACCTTTAACCCCGATTCCCGATCGCCAGGTATCCCATAGGCTATCTTGCCAAACCTATGGGGTAGGTGCGCGATAAACACAGGCAGACGCGGCGATTCGTAATCGACACGACTAGCAGGCTCAAAAAAAGCCAGCTGGCAGCGCACAGGTATCAGCGGCAGATCCAGTCCTAGCTTGGACAATAGCTCCTTTGTCCAGGCTCCTGCAGTTACAATCAGCCTGTCGGCTGCATAACGACCTCTTGCTGTCTCCACCTCCACCCCATTCTGATGAATCGTGATGTTCGTGACCGGAGTCCGGGCTTGCACCGTTGCCCCGCCCTCCATCGCCAAACGCAAATGAGTCCAAACGCACCTTGAGGCTGCCAGTACGCCAGTATCTGGCTGATACAGAATCTGCATCTCCCGATCGAATTTAAACTGGGGAAAACGGTGTTCAGCAGCAGCAGCAGTCAACAATTCACAGTCAACCTGCGCCCGCTTCAAACAATCAATCGTATCAATCAATGTTGTTGCATCCGGAGGGCCAAAATCAATCCCTCCTGTCTTTTGGTAGAGTTGCTCGCCTGCCTCAGCCTGTAATGCCATCCAGTCCGGATAAGCCGCTTTGGCCAGGGCAATATAAACTGGATGGTCGTAACTATAACGGATAATACGCGAAGAGCCATAAGAGCTGCCCTTCTGGTGATCGAGGTCAAACTGTTCTAGTAACAGCACCCGCTGTTTTGCCTTGCTCAGGTGATAGGCTGCAGCGCTGCCCATCGCCCCCGCTCCAATCGCGATCGCATCAAACGTTTCCATATTCATACCAGGCTAAAACAATTCTCTAGCACCGATCGATCTTGTAATTTGGAAACCTGACTATCCGCAACAATCTTGCGAGTCTGTTTACTCGCAGTCTACCACGGTCAAGTCAGGCCGTTAATATAACACGACTTGGAAGGTTATTTTGCAAGCCTTGCCCCGCAAGGCTTGCAAAATAATCTATTTTGCCGTTCTGGCACGAAGAAATGGAGGTTAGCGCCCTCGAAGGGAGTGCCAACCTTCTAATCAATGTGACATAAATAGCATAAAAATACCGAGGACAAACTACAGTTTCAACCGTCAAGCGCTAAACCGATCAGGATTGGCATGAAGAGGAACCTGTTTTTTTCGGCATCAGGTTCCCATCAACCTGCAAAACCAGTTTGTGTTATAGCGGTTCCCGTGCGACTGAAGTACATGGAAATGTGCCCCTGCCTTCGGCAGGGGCACATTTCCATACCTCACTAGTGCTCTGTCAATTCTAGAAGTTAGGGTAAATCCCAGAGGGATTTACCCTAACTTCTAATTGTGATACTGCACTAGCCTGAGAATTGCTATATCTCGACGGTTGAGTGATTGATTGAAAATTGTAAACCTCTCTTGTTATAAGGATTTGAAAAATTCTGGATGTTGAATTTTGAATTGATGGAACAGTGTTACAAGGCTTGAAGGTTATGCCCAGATTTGCTCTGGGTTGAGGACAATTGTAGATGATAAGGGGAGAAGCGTAGGCATTCAAAATTAAGAATTCAAAATTCAAAAATAATAAGATTTTTGTATTAAGAGAGCTTGCAAGGTTTGATAAATTTTTCAGTCGTTGCAACAACATGACATTGTTCCAAATTGTAGGATTGTGGGTAGGGGACTGTTTGCCATTAGGAACGCAGAGATCGCCAGGGAGGAGCCACTATGAACCGTAAGTTGATTTTGTTTTCAGGGATTGTGACGGCTATGGCAGGAGCAGTGATTGGCCTGGGTGTGGCTGAGATGGGAAGAGGGGATGTGCGCCAGTTGCGCTATGAGAGTCAGGTCTATGAGAACGTGCAGAAGTACTATATTATTGTGGGGGCGGCGCTTGGCTTTGTGGTGGGGGCAGGGCAGGAGTGCATTCGGGAGCTGAAGGCAGAGCGCGATCGCGAATTTGGGGAAGAAGACCAATCGTAAGACGACCCAGACCCTCCAAAACAGGGGTAACCTCCAGGCAATTATTTGTTTCCCCCAGACTGCCGCAACAGATTGACTAGCGTTTGAGTTGCGTCAGGATTTCTATCCTGGAAATCGCGATTCCAGGCAGGATTTTCCGCTTCGTACAACGGCGTGTGCCCCTCTTCATCAACAGCATTCACATTTGCACCCCGATTGATGAGGAACTGGGCGATTTCTAGCTTTCGATGAATAGCAGCCTTGTGCAGAGGTGTATAGCCCTGGTCATCAACAGCGTTGATATCAGCACCCGCATCCAGGAGAAGCGCTGCAACCCGGGTTGCATTGTAACGACCAGCATGATGTAAGGGGGTTTGCCCTGTGCTGTCTTGAGCAGCAATATCGCTACCTTTTGCGATCGCTACCGTGGCTAATTCAGCTGAGTCGCAACCCATGGCTTGATCCAACAAAGATCCGCAATCGACTGTCAGAGATAGGGTTTGGCTGTTGGCACCATGCGCGAGCAAAAACGCGATCGTCTCTGCTTTGAGCGGCGGAGACCCGCGCAGACAAACTGCTGATTCCAGTGGGGCCTCTCCTGCTGCGTCCCTGACATTCAAGTTCGCACCCTGGGCAATCAATACCTCCCCTGCTGCTCGTCCGCGCAGATAATGCAAGGGAGTTTGTCCGTGTTTATCAATTGCATTCGCGTCAATTCCTCGATCCAGAGCGAACTGAACTAAAGCGGCATGATTTGCTCGGGCAGCAAGATGGAGCAGGGTGGTGCCGCAGACTGCTTGAGGATTGAGGGCCTCAATATCGGCTCCGCTGGCGATCAACTGGGCAACAAAATCATTGCCAGGGGTTTCGGAGCAAAGTGCTGCTTCTAAGACAGTCCTTCCCTGGCGATCGCGGGCGTCAATCTCTGCACCCGCTGCAATCAGTCGCGTGCTCATTTTACTGACCCAGCCCTCTAGCGTCGGGAAGGGAAACTGATGGGCAAGATTGTGCAAAACAGTTTCACCGTTATGGTTTTTGACATTGACGTCAACCCCATATTCGATCAGCAGATCGAGAATTTCTGGATCGATCGTATTCGGCCAGGTTATCAATTGATGCAAAAGAGGGATAGGAGTGCGGCAGTCTGCTGCAATCTTAGAAAAACCCTCTAAAGTTCCCGCATAAGAGCCGCAAACGCTTATATTTGGATTGACCCCCCGTTGCAAATAGCTTTCAACCCTATTCTGCTCGCGGGTATGTATTGTTTGCAAAAATCCTTCCGGTACCAGTCCTGCATGACTGAGAATAGAGAACCTGAAATGGTAGAGCAGAACACCAGCCGCGATCGCCACAACTCCTGCTCCAAGCACCCCTTGCCATATTGTTTTTATCTGATTCATCGCAAACACCCAGTTATACCATTTTGGATTTTAGATTGGCGATTTTGGATTGGGGAAGGTTTACAGGGCAAGCGTTCTGTCAATGAAAAGGTTGCTACAACAATTAACACTAATTTATCGTCTATACTTTTCTCAATTCTCCCCCTATTTTTTCATCAACCCTATCCTCATGGATACTTACGCTATCTTAAAGCAGACCCAACGTCAGCGGGTTAGTGATGGAGCCATTTCCCCTGTGTTGGATGGTTGCGAGTCGTCACCTCGCCAACTGGTGCTCGTTTGGTCCCAACTGGGAGATTTTGACAGTCTCGAATATGCCTGGTGGCTGCAACGAGAAAAGGAATCTCTCCAGGAACAAGGGTTAGCTATTCGGGCAGTAGGCATTGGCGATCGCGGGGCAGGGCAGCAATTTTGTTGCTACACGGGTTTCCCAGCCGATCGATTGTTTGTAGATCCCACAGCAGAGCTGCACCGCCAGTTGCAGCTCTACTCAGGACTGTCGCTCCAGCTGCCGGGTCTTGCAAACAGTCCGAATGCCTATTTGAATCTGCTGCTGATGTGTGCTGGGATTGGCAGTCCAGGTACCCTGGCTGAGGTCTGGCGCGGTTATTGGGGGGATCGTCAGGCACCTCAGCTGATTGCCGATGACGAGTCAGTAAGAGCAACTCCTCTGCCGCCGCTGCGGGGATCGTTTTTCAATTTGGCTGGCGGTAAAGGGTTTCAGCGGCCTTTTGAACTGGCAACGCTGCGGTTGCGGAATATGATGGAGGTGCTCAGTCATTGGCGCAATTATGTGCCGGATGCAACGCACCTGACCCAGCGAGGGGGAACGTTTTTGTTTGATGGTCAGGGAATGTTGCTCTATGAATATCGCGATCGCGGTCTGCTTGGCTTTGCGGCAGATATGAGTCGTCCCCTGTCATTCTTGGAATTGTCTGTCTAACCCTTTGAAAGGGCTAAAATCAATCATGTTTCCGATCATTTATTCCGACCAGTTTTTGCTGCACGATACGGGATCCTATCACCCTGAATGCCCAGCCCGTCTGACTGCGATTGCAGACGCCCTCAAAGCTGCACCCTGGGCCGATCGTCTCGATTGGCGCGAACCGACCCCCAGCCAGAACCGGGATCTGATGCCCCTGCTGCAACAGATTCACCAACCGCGTTACATTGCCGCCGTCGAACAACTGGCCAACCGGGGCGGCGGGCACATCGACCCGGACACCATCGTCTCCGCCCAGACCTACCAGTTAGCCTTACTGGCGGTCAGCGCCTGGTTAGATGGCGTAGATCGAGTCTTAGCAACAGGATCGCCAGCCTTCGTACTGGCTCGTCCGCCAGGACACCATGCAATCCAGGAAATCGGCATGGGATTTTGTATTTTTTCGAATGCTGCGATCGCAGCCCACTACGCCCTCGAACAACCCAACATCAACCGCGTTGCCATCCTGGACTGGGACGTTCACCATGGCAACGGCACCCAGGCCATCGTCGAAACCCATCCTCAGATTGCCTACTGCTCCTTGCATCAATCTCCCTGTTATCCCGGCACGGGCAAAGCGAGCGAACAAGGCACTCACAACAATGTCCTGAATCTGCCCTTACCCCCCGGCAGTACCCTGGAAGACTATCAACCCCTGTTCGAAGCAAGAATCGTACCCTTCTTGGACACGTTTCAACCTGACCTGCTGCTCATCAGTGCGGGGTACGATGCCAACGACGCCGATCCGTTGGCCAGTATCTCTCTGAACCCCTCAGATTTCGGCCTCTTTACAGATTACTGTCTGCAATTGACTCGTCGGATTGTCTTTGGACTTGAAGGCGGTTACGATCTCGCTGCGCTGGGAAAATCTGTAGCCGCAACAATTGAACGATGCTTAAACAATGGTGTCAGTATTAGAGACGAATCCCTCTGAAATTCTCGACCCGCAATGATTTTTTTCAGAGCATGATATATTCTGGTACAATTACCTATCTGATAGGGGATAGTTGGGTTAAGGCAGATCGTGCCTCAGCATCCGCTTCAATGAAAGCGAGTTTCGAGTCTCTGATCCTTTATAGATCGATTGTTTGAATAAGCAGGTCTTTTGATGGAAACATTTGACGAACAGGTCTTAACGGAAAATCATTCTCTGAATCCTAAGCCCCACTTTGACGAGCAAACCTATCGCGATCGCGCCATTAAAGAAACTATTCGGGATCGTTTCGATCGATTAGCAGAGAAGCGCGATCGGTGGCAGCAAAAGGCAAAATACTATTATCAGGATCAACATCAATATTTCCGTTTTCTCATTCCAGAAGGAGCAAAGGTTTTAGAACTGGGATGTGGATTAGGAGACCTGCTCGTAGCCCTGAATCCTTCCAGAGGAGTCGGCATTGATTTCAGTGCAGCCACGATCGAACGAGCGAAAGAACGGCACGCTCAACACTCCCATCTGGAATTTCTAGTCGCAGATTTAGAGACTCTAAAACTGAATGATACATTTGACTACATCATCCTCTGTGATGTAGTTGGGCATTTGGTCGATCTAGAATCAACCTTTAAAAATTTACACCAGTTTTGTACCCCCAAAACTCGGATTATCATCTCTTACTACAATTTTGTTTGGGAACCCATGTTGAGACTGGCAGAAAAGCTAGGTCTTAAAATGCCTCAGCGCATACAAAACTGGTTGTCTACCCACGACATTGGCAGCTTGCTTAACCTGGGAGATTTTGAATTAGTCAAGACAGAAACCCGAATTTTAATTCCCAAACGTATTCCTCTGATCTCTTCTTTGATTAACAAATATTTGGCTCCTCTACCTTTAATCAACCAGTTTTGTTTAAGCCTCTATCTCGTTGCCAGACCGAGAAAGTGGGTTGAAAAGCCAGCCTATTCTACGTCAATTATCATTCCTTGTCGCAATGAGAAAGGGAATATTGAATCAGCAATTGAACGATTACCCCATTTTGGTCGCCATCAAGAGATTGTTTTTGTCGACGGACACTCCACAGATGGCACCGTGGAAGAAATACAGAGAGCCATCGATCGCTATCATAACCATGATATTCACCTGCTGATACAAGACGGTAGAGGCAAAGGAGATGCTGTCCGTAAGGGCTTTGCCCATGCAACTGGAGATATTTTAATGATCCTGGATGCAGACCTGACAGTGCCGCCAGAAGACTTACCGAAATTTTATGATGCGATCGCAACAGGGAAAGGAGAGTTTATCAATGGTTGTCGTTTAGTCTATCCAATGGAAGATGAAGCGATGCGTTTCTTAAATCTCCTTGCTAACAAATTCTTCAGTTTGGTTTTTTCCTGGTTGCTGAATCAACCGATCAAAGATACACTCTGCGGTACCAAAGTAATTTTAAAAGAAGACTATGAAAAACTAGCAGCCAATCGGAATTATTTCGGAGAATTCGATCCCTTTGGAGACTTCGATCTCATTCTAGGAGCATCCAAACTCAATCTCAAATTCATTGAGATTCCTATTCGTTACCGAGAGAGAACCTACGGCACAACAAATATTAGCCGATTTAAACACGGACTGATGCTGTTAGGCATGACCTTATTTGCCTTCCGAAAACTGAAAGCTTTGTGACGACATTAGGAGGGAAACTGCACCATGGTAGCAACCACACCCAAAACAACTTCAGGACGCAGGACTCAGACCATATCAGACATTCCCGCCGACAATAGGGGAAAACGGATCGGCATTCTAATTGTCGCTTATAATGCAGTCACCACTCTTGCCAAGGTTTTTCAACGAATTCCAATAGATGTTTGGGAAAATGTTGAAGAAGTCGTTGTTTTTGATGATGCCAGTCAAGATCATACTTACGAACTAGCAGTTGGTTATCAACTGACTGCAAAAATTAAACATCTAAAAGTTTTTAAAAATCCTGAAAATTTAGGATATGGAGGCAATCAGAAACTCGGTTATCAATATTTAATCGATCGAGGATTTGACGCTGTTGTCCTCTTACATGGCGATGGCCAATATGCTCCAGAAATTTTAGCTCACCTTTATCATCCTATTGTTACAGGTCAAGCTGATGCAGTCTTTGGCTCAAGGATGATGTCTGATTATGGTGGGGCAATTAAAGGTGGAATGCCTTTATATAAATACATTGGTAATCGAATCCTGACTGCTTTTGAAAATTGGTCATTAGAGATGAACTTGACTGAATTTCATAGCGGCTACCGTGCTTATAATCTCAAAGCACTAGAAAAAATTGACCTGTCTGCAATGACAAATGATTTTCATTTTGACACTGAAATTATTATCAAACTGCATCACCAAAACTTTATAATTAAAGAAGTTCCTATTCCGACTTATTACGGAGATGAAATTTGTTATGTAGATGGTTTGAAATACGCTAAAAACGTATTCGAATCTGTAAACCGTTATAAAAAAACGATTAACTCAATAAAAAAATATCCAGAATATCAAGAATATTTTGTCCATTACCCCATTAAAAAAAGCAAATATTCCAGTCACTACTTCTTTCTGAAGTTTGTAGGCAGAGGGAATCGAGTATTAGATATTGGTTGTGGCAAAGGCTTTTTCTCATCGTTAATCGCGAAGAAAAATAAGGTGACAGGAGTTGACATCATTAATGACCTCGATCCTGAAGCGTCGCTAAAGCAATTCATTCAAACCGATCTAGAAAAAGGTCTAGAAGATGCTTTCGCTCAGTTAAATGGAAGTAAATTTGATAAAGTTTTGCTCCCGGACGTCTTAGAACATCTTCGATTTCCAGAAATTTTGCTCAGAGATTGTCATTCAGTGCTGGATAATCATGGTCAGCTCTTAGTGTCAGTTCCCAACGTTGCTAATATTACGGTTCGTTTATCGCTGCTCATGGGAAACTGGAACTATACAGAACGGGGAATTTTAGATAAAACTCACTATCGCTTCTATACCCGCCGAACTGCTCGCAATCTCCTGGAAAGTAGTGGCTATGAAGTAATTAAAGAAATGATGAGCGTGATGCCTCTTGAACTTGCATTTGGTTTACCAGCGAACAATCCGCTAATGGTTGTAATCAATAGAATCTTGGCCGTTCTAACACAACTCATGCCTGGACTATTAGGGTATCAATGCATTTTTGTTGCTCGTCGTCGCAATTCTCAGTAGATAAAGCAAACTAATTAAATTTTATTATGTACGATCTTGATGCAAAAATGCTGAATAATAAGGCTGCTGAATTTTTGAAAAAAAGATCTAACGTCTTAATCCCTATTTTGATTTTTATATTGCCTTTCCTCTATTTTTTCAGACAGGTTGCTCCAATTAAAGGCAAATATATAGCAATCATCAACGACTTTGACACACTTTATTATGCTTACAAAGTTTATTTAATAGATTGCTTGAGTCATTTCTATTTTCCCTTTTGGTCTCCTTCTGAAGCCGCAGGATTTCCATTTTACTCTAATCCTTTTGCTGCTGCGTTTTATCCGCTCAATATTTTATTGGTCTTATTTTATAAATTAGCAGGCGGCTATACTCGTTTAGATCACCAGATTTTCACCGTGTTTGGCGTCGCAATATTTGGATTAGGACTTTATTTCTGGCTCAGGAAAACAACCTTAAACTTGCGCTCTATCCTGTTTGCCTCTTCGATAATGTGTGTCAGCTTTAAAGTAGCTGAAATACTAAGATTTCCGAATGCAGTCCATACAGCTGCCTGGTATCCCTGGATCCTATTCTGCATTACCTCAATCCTGCTTAGTCAGTCCCTCAAAAAATCTCTTCAATATGGAGGTTTGCTGGTATTCTTTACGATTTGTTTCTTAACCGGGGGATATCCTTACTATATCTACTACTCTATATTTCTCTTCTTTCCCTATTGCCTTTTATTACTGATTCCTAGCCTTAGAAAATTATTATTCAATGTACCGAAAATAAAAATTATTTCAATCCTTGTTTTATTTACGTCTGGCCTTGTAGGAAGCTTGGTATGTTTACCTTATCTATACAAAATGAGCCAGCTTTTAAAAAATACAACCGATCGAGGGGGAGGAGATTTTGGTTATTCAACCTCACATCTATTCAATTTCGAGGATACTTTAGGCTCCTGGTTTTTCCCTCCAGCTTCTCAAACAGAAGGATGGTACTACTTCAGTGCCCTTGGCATATTCATCATCCTAATTTATATATTGGACTCTTTGCTTGGAAATGCAAAAAAAACGTCCAAGCATAACTCAAATCCAAACGAAAATATTAATTATTTTCGCTACAGAAATATTTGTTTAATTAGCTTCTTTTTAGTTTGGATTGGACTCATTAGTTATATTACATACGGTCGAGAGTCTTACTTGTTTTATTTTTTATGGAAATATATGCCCTCTTTCTCGAATTTAAGAGTATGGGGCAGAATGAATATCATTTTAGTTCCTATCATTTGCTTGCTTTTAGCGATTTCCTACCAAAACTTAGAAAGTAAAATAATCGCGAAAGAAAACTTCTTGAAAAAAACTTCTAATTTAGTATTTCTATTTTCTTACGCGATCGTCATTTCGATTCAGTTCTTTTTTTATAAAAATGAAAGATACGATCACTACTGGAATACATATTTCACTCATGTTGCCTCTAAAGATATAGGGTTTATTGTTTTTGGTGCAATCTCCTTCTTAACCATTATTGTGATTTTGATTGTTGTTAACCGGGTTTTCAACAGCAAAAAATCAGTTTTGACTGTGATGACTTTAGGACTAGCCCTACTCGCCATTGTGGATATGTCGAGCGTTGGCAATAAGATGTGGATTTTGCAAAAATGGAATGGTTCTGAATGGCTGCCTGAAATTCAACTACTAGATGCTCCTGAACGCAAAAAATTGGACATACTAGATATTAGCCCTGATTCTTTTACGATACCGAGGACAGAACACGCTGGTATTGCTTTTACATCGCAATTTAATGTTGGTATTATGCCAAATTGGTATTTTCAAAGATATGTGCAGTTTCTAGACCAAACAGAATCAGAACCTGAATCAAGAGATCGATTATTAGGGAAACTAGATGGAACAAAGATTTATTTCTCTGAAAGCAATGAATACCCTAGCATACAGGAATTTTTACATGCAACAAAACAATCTAAAAATCAAGCGAAGATATTAACTTATACTGGCAACAGGTTAGTCTTGGAAGTTGATATGAAAACTTCTGGCTATGTACATTTTATTGATAATTGGGATTCTGACTGGCAAGTCACTATTGACGGGGAATCATCCTCTCTGGAGAAACTGTTTGGAACATTCAAATCCGTATATGTTAATTCAGGTAAACACAAACTAATTTTTTCCTATTCTCCAGGGTTTTTCTAAGATTTCAAATGATCAAATCTAAGGCTTTAGATCGATTAATCCTAATATTGATTCCTATTATTGCTTTAATTCTCTATTCCTTAGTTTTAATTGTCCCTTTTTCTAGTGAAGTTGGTTTAGCTGCAAGATATGGATCTTCTATTGTCTTAATTATCGTATTTCTGTTACTTTATCCCGCCTATCAGATGAATGGATGGCCTGGGATTTTAGTCAGTTTTAGCGGAACAATAATATTATTCGCTTTACCGCTAGCGGGAGTTTGGAATAGCGGTATTAGCGAAGCAAATATTTTGGGGGGAGTGATTCCGTGGAGCGATGCCAATGGATATTATGTTGATGCCAGCCAAACCCTTGAGGGAAGGCATTTCAGCACATTCTCATCGAGAAGACCTCTGTTCGCAGCACTCTTGACATTTCTGCTAGGAATTACACAAGAAAACTTGCAATTTAGCATTGCTATCCTGGTCTTGATGACGGCGGTGGCTTGCTTCTTTTGTACCCGCGAGATTCAGCGCAGTCATGGCACATTTGCAGCGCTGTTTGTACTAACCCTCGTTTTTATATTTTATCGGCGTTTTGCTGGCACAATATTGACGACTAATCTGGGAATGCCTTTAGGTTTGATTGGGTTTTCAATTCTTTGGCGTGGTGCGTCTCAAGAACAAATCAATTTGTGTTTATTTGGAACATTTTTATTAACGCTAGCACTCAATGCTCGTGCGGGTGCTTTTTTTATTTTGCCTGCCATTATTATATGGGGTATTTTTTATTTCCGGAGTCAAAACCGTTTCTCCTTGCACTTTTTAATTGGAGGAATAAGTGCAGTTTTTCTGGGATTTTTGTTGAACCAAATTACGCTTAAAGTTTTTGGACATCCTGATGGTGTAGCATTTTCCAACTTTGCTCATACTTTTTATGGCTTGGTTGTCGGGGGGAAATCCTGGACGCAAATCTATGTCGATCATCCAGGGGTGCAAGAACATGAAATGTATCCTTTAGCATTTGAGGCATTGCGCCAAAATCCGTTTGGCCTTGTTATTGGTATATTCAAAGCATGGCAAGATTATTTTAATCCTGAGGCTTTTGGTGCATTTAGCTTTGTCCGTTTTTATCATGGTCGATATCCCGTTACAACCCATCGAATTCATCAGGTTCTCTACTGGCTAAGCTATTTAAGTTTTTTGGGTTGTTGCTATCGATGGCGAAAGTCTACGAATTCTTTAATGATTGCCTTGACATTGGGGATTGTGCTCTCTGTTCCCTTTGTCCCGCCTTCTGATGCAGATATTATGAGAGCGTATGCAGCAACAATTCCTATTTCTGCAGCTTTACCTGCTTTAGTTTTTACTCCTTTTTTCCGTGCAGTTAAATTGAATCTTTTGTTAAAAACCCCATCGCTAGATCTAGAATTTAAGGTTCCTTGTTTCTTTGGCTTAGCTTTAGTATTTCTATGCTTTATTGCACCCATTGCAACTCAGATAGTTAGCAAACCGTCTCAATTTATAGAAGTTTCTTGCCCTAATCATGTCGAACCTTTGTATATGAAGTTTCGTTCTGGATCTGTTGTGCAGCTGGTCGACGATCGAGCGCTTCAACGTACGCATTTACCTGATATCCGTCTTAGCGATTTTAGGAATGGATTAGCCGTTTTTGGTAATATTTACTCTGAACTGACCGAGGAACTTCAACAGTTGGGACATTCTACGACAATAATGAGTGGCTCGGATCTCAAAACAAGCAGGTTTATGATTCTAATTGCTGAAAGTCGAATGATGCCTGCAAACAATGCCATTATCGGAATCTGCGAGCAAACAGATATTAACCCAGCATTGAAGAAGTATAACTTCCTGGTGGCTGATTCTATTGAGACAGTAAGACTTCAATAGATCGTCAGCTAGACACGTAACGATTGCAGGATATGGGTGCATCCATAGTTTGAGGGAGTCCAGAAATAAGGAGATCTTTTGTGTAGGGTGGGCATTGCTCCTGAGAGTTCAAGAGTTCTAATTGCGGGTCTTGCTGAGCAATGCCCACCAACGAGACTCTCGTTGGTGGGCATTTCCCAATACTATTCGGTTAAGGAGAGTGGGTTCAATAACTTTAATAGACTGGTAGGGGCACGGCATTGCCGTGCCCCTACGCGAGAAATTAATTTTCGTTTCTAAACCGAACATATTGGGGCATTTCCTAGCACTCCCCTCAGAGTGTCTTGAAGGAAAATGCTTCTGGCATCTCTTTGCAGCCTCTTTGAATTTTGAATTAATACTCATATTCTTATTTTGTAACCTGCTAAACTGGGGTCAGGATTGAGGTAGAGCAATGGTTCAGGCACCTGTCAAACCCCTAAACCGACAACTGACAGATAAAGAGTTCCGGCAGTTTTTGCGGGACGATTGCTCTGATAATTTCTATGAGTTGGTTGATGGGTGGCTACAAGTAATGACAGAACCAGGCGGGAAACATCAATTTGTCGTCACCCGATTAATTATCTGGTTGGAAAACTATATTGCTCAGCAGAATCTGCCGCTGCAGACCTACCCCATGACCCTCTGCAAGCTGGGGAAAGGCGACTGGAAACGTCCCGATCTGATTGTCGTAGATAAGGAGATATGGGAGCGCAATACCAAACGGGAAGCTATCCTCGAAGACCCTCCCGAACTGGCCATCGAAATCGTCTCCACTAATTGGGAAGACGACTATATTAAGAAGCCCCTGCGGTATGCGGCGTTTGGCATAAAAGAATACTGGATTGTGGATTTACTGCTGAAACTTGACCAATATCCCAAGCGAAAGCATCCTGAGATCAACGAACCAACTCTCTCTATTGGCACTCTGAAGGAGGGGGCCTACCGGTGGCAGCGTTTCACAGGCGATCGGCAGATCGAGTCCTCGCTGTTCCCAGGGCTGGAATTAACAGTGGAGAAGATTTTGCAGGCCATAAGCTAGATGCAGATCGCGTACAGGGAGTAGAGCCATGGTTCAAGCACCCACCAAACCCCCAACCTGGCAAATTACGGACGAAGCGTTCCGGCAGTTTTTGCGGGGATATGAAGGGCTTGTACTTTGGGAGTTAATTGACGGGTATTTATCAGCCATGGGGGAGCCGGGGGGGCAGCATCAAGATGTCTGTTCCGAATTGCAGTTTTGGTTTGAGATGGCTATTCGTCAACAGCAACGCCCTCTAAACGTCCACCCTAGAACGCTCTGTCATCTTGCAGAGGGAAACTATCGCCGCCCCGATTTGATTGTCGTAGATAGGCAAATGTGGCAGCGCAACACCTCAACCGAGGTAGTTCTGGAGGAACCGCCTGAGCTGGTTGCTGAGATCGTTTCAACCAATTGGAGAGACGACTATGTTGATAAAGCAAAGTGGTATGCGATGTTCGGCGTCAAGGAATACTGGATTGCGGACTTGCTGCTGAAAGTCGGCCAGTATCCCCACCACAAGCACCCTGACATTGGCGAACCAACCCTCTCTGTCGGCACCCTAAAGGATGGCGCTTACCAGTGGCAGCGTTTCACAGGCGATCGGCAGATCGAGTCCTCTCTGGTCCCAGAACTCGAACTCACTGTGGAGAAAATCCTGCAGGCGATCGGCTAAACACCTTATGGCTAAACACCTTATAGGGTTCGCGATCGGCACCCTGGTGAAATGGTATAGCAATCACCAAGCTCGTTAGGACAGACAAAATTGAGCGCGCGAGAAACGTACTCTCAATTTTGTCCTGACCGATATGACTACTGCTATATTGCCCTAATCGTCAGATACAACTGGGCTGGAGATCTGGGGTTGAATTTGGACGATGGTTTGGGCAATGTGGGGAACGTGGGTTTGGAGGTGCGATCGCACCTCAACCGCAATCGCCTCTCCAGCCATGACGGATAGTGTAGGATCCACTGTTACTGCAACCTCAGCATGCAACCGATGCCCCAACCATCTAGCCCGCACGTACTCTATCCCTTCCACTCCAGAAACGTGCTCCACCGCCTGCTCGATTGCATCAATTGTTGTCGGTTCCACCCCATCCAACAAGCGAGTGAAGATAGTACGACCCGACTCCCAAACAATCTTGAGTAATATGCCTGTAATCAGTAAGCCCATCGCTGCATCCACCCAGGGATAACCCAACCAGACTCCCAGAGCACTCGCCGCCACAGCTAAACTGACGATGCCATCCGCTGCTGCGTGATAACCATCCGCGATCAAAGCTGCACTGCCGATTTCTTTGCCGATTCGAATCCGAAACCAGGCAATTGCCTCATTGCCTGCAAAACCAACGACTGCAGCAATTGCCAATGCTCCCAAATGTTCCAAAGGCTGGGGATGCATGAAGCGCTCAATCGATTCGTAGCCAGTAACAATAGCGCTCAACAAAATCAGGCCAACGATGGCTACTCCTGCCAGGTCTTCTCCTCGTCCGTAGCCGTAGGCAAAGCAACGAGTCGGTTGTCGGCGCGCCATCAAAAAGGCGATGCCCAGAGGAATCGCCGTTACTGCATCGCCCAGATTGTGAATCAAATCGGCCAGCAGAGCAATGCTGCCAGACAGCCAGAAAACGGTAGCTTGCACGATTGCCGTCAACATCAGCCCGACAAATGACCATTTCACGGCCCAGACTCCCCGCTCAGAGCTGGCAATTTCTGGATCGATAGCGCCGTGACTGTGGGCATGCCCCCCTTCCCCATGAAAATGGGTATGCACTGCGGAGGACGTTGCCGGAGCATGAGAATGGGAATGAACGTTATCGGTCACCATAAAACCATCATGTTGGGATAGTTGGCAAAATTCTGATTTCCTATTTTATTGTGAGGGGTTCTCTTCGAAGCAGCAACAAATCCAAGGCTAGTATAGAATTTTTTTGCCGGACGCGCTGCAATCACATAGAGCGGTTTTGGCACCTCGATAGCAATATGGGAAATTAGTTGAGAACCAATTCCTTTTCCTCGATGCCAGGGCCTAACGGAAATCTCGATCAAAATAGAGTAATCTTCAGCGCCAGCCACTGAGGCGCTGGCAAGAATTTTATGGTTCGATTTCGCAACCCAAATTCTGGCGGTTTTGCGCCTGCTCTGAGTTTTGAGATTCCCTTTTAGGAGCATGTAGAACGCGCTCATGCTGGTGAATGTAAACAATATCCCGCCAATCAAGCATATGACCAGGTCGATCAATAGCATCATCCTGAAAATAAAAGTTACCAGGGGAATGGGGGTTAAGATCGGCTCTTGTTCAAGAACGATCAGAGTAGCCCCCCAACTGCCCAAAAACAACAAACCGCTCAAAAAACAGGAGGACAACAGTTCTTGCTGGTAGAGGTGCTTCAGATCTTGCGGACTGGCTGGCTTGACGGAAATCTTGGGGGACATATTCAATTAAAAGGGCATCCTCCAATGATATCGCGGAGGGCAGGAGGCAGAGGGCAGGAGGCAGAGGGCAGGAGGCAGAAGGCAGAAGGCAGAAGGGAAAGGTTAACTACAGTGGGTTGTGAGTTTTTTGTGATGTCCTCATCTATTCTCGTAGTGCTATAAGAATTGTTGGGCAGGCAGAACCCACCGCAATCCTGTTCGGTTTAGAAACGAGAATTAGTTTCTCGCGTAGGGACACGGCATTGCCGTGTCCCTACAGATCTATTTTTCGTCAAGTGATTGAAGTCGCTATTTTTAACTGAACAGTATTGGAACCCACCGACTCAACAATCCTTATTTGTCTATCACTAACGTCTTCCATCTTCTGCTTCCATCTTCCATTCAGTCAAAGTGGATCGTCATCTTTTAGGGGCAGGTCGTCAGTTGATGTGTCTTTGGGAGCTGACGAATGTTCTGGGTTGTCTTCTAAGGACTTTGTTGCCAAGTCTGGAGTATCGGCTGCAGGGTTCTCTGCTTCTTTCTCTGATAAGGACTTTGTTGCCAAGTCTGGAGAATCTGCTACAGGGTTCTCTGCTTCTTTCTCTGATTTTGAAAGGGGTTGCGACGGTGTTTCCCCAGTCTTGGATCGGGAAGATGGGGGTGGAGCAGGTTGGGAATGGATCGGTTCCAATTTGTATTCGACGGTTCGAACCCTGCGATGAGTCAAAAAGGTTGCTTCCAGATTTTTAATGACGATATAAAGAACCGGCACCACCAACAAGCTCAGGAACGTTGCCACCAGTAAACCACCAAAGACTGCCGTTCCCAACGACCAGCGACTGGCAGACCCCGCCCCCGTCGCAATCACCAGCGGGAAGAAACCGACAAGACTGGAAATGGCGGTCATCAAAATCGGGCGGAAGCGTTCTGCTGCGGCCCGAATGGCAGCATCGGTAATGCTCATGCCCTCGTCCCGCGACTGGTTGGCAAACTCTACAATCAAAATTGCGTTTTTGCTGGCTAAGCCAATCAACATCACCAGACCGACCTGAGCGTAGACATCCAGGTTGAGCTGTCGGGTAAACAAAAAGGCCAATGCTCCCAGCATCGCTAGAGGCACCGTCAGCATGATGATCGCCGGATCGATATAGCTTTCGTACTGAGCGGCCAGCACCAGGAAGACAATGACAATCCCCAAACCGAAGATGATGACTGACTGGCCACCGGAGGCGATTTCTTCGCGGGCGGTTCCGGTCCATTCTCGACCGACGATGGGCAGGGCAGCTTGTTGGAATGCCTGTTCCATGGCTACAATTGCCTGACCCGAGCTGTAGCCTGGTAGGGCCTGTCCCTGCAGTTTTATAGAACGGAACAAGTTGAAGTGGTTGATGGTTTGCGGGCCTGAGATCGGGTTTTGAACGACGATTTCGTTCAAAGGCACCATGGTACCCTCTCGGGAACGGACGTAGAGTTTGCTGATGTCGTCTGGGGAGGCGCGGAATCGATCGTCAGCCTGGGTGTAAACTCGGTAGCTCCGTTGGCCAAAGGTGAAGTCGTTGACATACTCGGATCCCAGATAGGCTCCCAACGTGGTCATGGCGTTGTCGAAATCAATGTTGAGGGCTTTGACGCGATCGCGATCCACTTGCAATTGGATCTGGGGGGTATTGGCGGTAAATTGGGTAAACACCGTTCCCGCCAGCGCTGGATTCTGGTTCGCTGCCCCCATAATTTCCCAACCATTGGCCAGTAAATCGCCAATTGTCAGCTGACCGCCGCTGCGATCCTGCAATTGGAATTCAAAGCCGCCGAAATTACTCAATCCCTGGACCGGCGGTGCGTTGAATACAATCACCACTGCATCCTGGATGCGCTGGAACTCGCCATTCAGCCGTTGCAGAATGGCATTGACAGACTGATTGCGATTCGGTCGGTCGCTCCAGTTCTTCAGCGAGCCGAAGAACAGTCCCCGGTTCGAGCCGCGTCCATCGAAACCAAATCCTCCGATCATAAAGGTGCTGGTGATTTCGGGGATTTGGGCCATAATTTCATCCGCCTGCTTCATCACGTTCTGAGTGTAGTTCAGAGATACCCCATCCGGTGCCTGGACGATGCCGATGAAATATCCCTGGTCGTCTTCAGGGACAAATCCGGTGGGCACGATCTGATACATCCAGACTGTGAGCGCTAATGCGATCGCAAACAGCCCCATCACCAGCCAGCGAATCCGCACCAGAAAACTGACCACCTGCTTATATGTCCGAGTCAGCCAGGCAAAAACGCGATTGAACTGGGTGAAAAACCAGCCCAACGGCCCCGACTTCTGCCCCTGCGGACGCAACAAAATCCCAGACAAACTCGGCGAGAAACTGAGCGCATTAAACGTCGACAGCGCCACCGCAAACGCAATCGTCAGCGCAAACTGCTGATAAATCTTGCCCGTTGAACCCGGAAAAAACGCCACCGGAATAAACACCGCCATCAGCACCAGCGACGTCGAAATCACCGCCCCCGTCAGCTCGTTCATCGCATCCAACGCCGCCTGACGCGGGGGAATGCCCTGATCGATCTTCGTCGAAATCGCCTCCACCACCACAATGCCATCATCCACCACCAATCCCGTCGCCAGGATGCAGCCAAACAGCGTCAGCGTATTGATCGAAAAGCCAAACATCAGCAGAAACGCCATCGCCCCAACCAAGGCGACAGGAATGGCAATCGCTGGGATAATCGTCGTCCGCCAATCTTGCAAGAACACAAAAATGATCAACACCACCAGCACAATCGCCTGGGTCAGGGTAATGACCACTTCCCTCAGTGAAGCCTTGACAAAATCTGTAGTGTCAAAAATAACGGTTGCTTTAAACCCAGGCGGAAAATCCCGTTCCAGCTCCGCCATTTTCTCTCGAACTGCACTGGCCACATCCAGGGCATTGCTCCCAGGCAGTTGATTAATGCCAATGCCGACCCCATCGCCCCCAAACGTTCTCACCTTCAGCGCATAGCTCTCTGACCCCAACTCCGCCCGACCCACATCTTTCAACTTGATCAGCGTCCCGTCCTCAGCCACCTTCAGCACCAGGTTCTCGAACTCCGTCTCATTCTGCAGCCGCCCCTGCACCCGCACCGTGAATTCATAGGCTTGATCCGATTGGGCCGGTTGACTGCCAATCGCCCCCGCCCCAATCTGAATATTTTGCTCGCGGATCGCATTCGCCACATCCACAGGCGTCAGATCCTGACCCGCCAGGGCATCCGGATCCAACCAGATCCGCATGGCATACTTACCCGCGCCAAACACCTGCACATCGCCAACGCCTTTGACCCGCTTAATCGCATCAATAATGAACAGATCCACATAGTTGCTGAGAAAAATGTCGTCGTATTCGCCATTTTCAGCGTAGAAGCTATAGACCAGCAACAGACTGGGAGAAGCCGCTTGCGTTGTCACCCCGGTTCGATTCACCGTATCCGGCAACGAAGGTTCAGCCGTGGACACCTTATTCTGCACATCCACCTGGGCCAGGTCTTTATCGCGGCTGGAATCAAAGACCACTTCAATGGAACTGGAACCGTCGTTACTGCTGCTAGAGGTCATGTATTGCATGCCCTCAACCCCATTGATCTCCCGCTCCAGGATCGTCGTCACTGTACTCTCTACCGTTTCCGCGTCGGCTCCGGTGAAATTGGCCTGCACTTGAATTTGGGTGGGGGCAATATCCGGCAGCTGCTCGATCGGTAATAGAGGCAGCGCAATCCCCCCCGCCAGCAAAATCAACAGACTGCAAACCGTGGTTAAAACCGGGCGTTTGATAAAGATGTCAGCAATAGACAGCAGCATGGTCAAGCATTCCTATGACAGCGGCAAAGCAACATACCATTTTAGATTTTAGATTGCCGATTTTAGATTGAAGAACGCCTTACTGGATAAGCATTCTGCCAATTTCATTCAGTGCATCCTTAAGTTAAATTGGCATCAGATGTAAGGATATCGAACTTGAAAAATGAACGGATCGAGTCGGATATATTTAGAATTACCGCATTGTGTTCATTCGGGCTGAATCGGCGCTCCATCGCGAAGCTTGAGAATATTCGAAACAATCACCCGATCGCCAGACGAAAGCCCCTCAATCACCTGATAGCTCTCCCCCTGAATCGGACCCAGCGTCACCGGGGTTTGTCGCGCAACAGCAGGTGCTTGCCCCGTCTCGTTCCCATCGCCCGCACCCGCCACAAACACAAAACTCTGGCCGCCAATCCGGGATACTGCCGCCGTGGGGATTAAGATACCTCGTCCCCGCTGCCAGAGAATTTTTGTGCGGACAAACTGGCCATCGCGCAACCGACCGGTCAGGTTGGGGAACCGGACCTTGGTCAGGATCGCCTGGGCCTCGGTATCGACCTGAGGAGAAATAAAGTTAATTCGGCCATTGACAATCGGGCGTTTCCCTGTTTCATCTAGCAATTGCACGGGCAAACCCAATCGCAAGCGATCGGAACGACGGGTGGGCACCGAAATCCGCAAATCCAACGAGTCGTTTTGGGTAATGGTGGTAATGGTCTGCCCTACACCAACGTAGTCTCCCAACTTGACTGGGAAATCACCCACCACACCGGCAATCGGCGATCGCACCAGGGTGAATTGAAAATCTGTATTCGCCACCTTCGCCTGGGCCTGGGCTTGCTTGAGGGCAAACTGCTGTTGATCCAGGTTGGTAATCGCCGCTTTGACCTGTTCTTTCCTCGCCTGCAGGGTGGCCTTTGCCGCTTTGAGATTTTTGACTGCAATGTCTAACTCTTGCTCTGCCAGTGCCCCTTCAGTGACCAACATTTTGGTACGTTTGAACTGCACTTGCTGCAGCTCCACATCAGCAGCGGCATTGGCCTGTTCTGCCAGGGCCACCTGGATATCTGCCTTCGCCGTATTAATCGCGGCAACGATTGTGTTGGCATTGGCAATCGCGCCTTCCAGTTCGGCTTGGGGACCATCAGGGCGCAGCTTGGCGACCGGCTGTCCCCGACCGATCCGGGCCCCCGATCCGACGTAAACCTCAACAATTCGCCCCTGGGTTTCGGGTTGCAAGATTACTCGACGCTGAGCTTCCAGGGTGCCGACAAATTCAGAGCTATCCTCGACAATCTCCGGCTTTATCTGCTGCACTTTCACCGGCAGCGGTGGAGGCGCACCTGCCTGGGCAGCAGGGCCGCCGCTTTTGCAGCCAGGGGTTAACAGGGACAGCAATAGGGCCGCTCCAATCAGCAGCTGCGATCGCGGCAGGCAACTGTTCGCCATAGACTTCTCCTTATAAAAAAGATTCAGAGAGGGGCGTGCAAAGGAATTTTCTGGGGTCAGGGAAATGGATAAGGGAATTTCCTTTAGCCAGGGAAATAGGGTTATCCCCATTTGACTTGGAGATGCAATTGATGAAATTAGCGGAACGCTTTCTCCGTCAGGCTTTCTCCAAGCCAAAATCGCCACTCTAAAATCCAAAATAGTATTAGAGCCAGTGCATTCTGCGTTTTCATGCATGATACTGGATATGGGTTCATTTGTGTCGTTTCCTGATGGCCCAAAAACAGAGGAATAATGGCCGAACACCCCGATCGTGCAGACACAATCCGTCTATCAGCCTGCTAACGCCCCTAAATCCACCAGCAACACCAAGTGAGTATAACGTGTTAAGACTATTCCCCTCACGATCGGTTCCCATTGCCACCCAATGAAGCATCTGATGCTTCGTCGCATTAAACCAGGCATCGTCGAGAGTCAGGAGCGATCGCCCTACAACTCTGATTTCAGCAACTATCCCCCACCGAACGTCAGACGTCAGGCCCTGAAGCAAACCCCGAGCATTTAAACCGTTTGCCGTTCAGCGGTTGCCCTTCAACGCCAGCGGATACGAGACCATAGGAGCCGACGAATGGCACGATAAACAGAACGCAAAAGCCACCGCATCACCGCAATAGAAATATCCACAACCAAAACGATTTCTAGCAATAACAACCAGCCAAGATGCCACAGAAAAGGATATGGAGGGTCAGCGTCTATGCGTGTCCACAATACTCCCCAGAAGAAGTTCAAGCTGGCTAAGCAGATCGCTTGCCGCGTCATTCCCCGCTTCCACGGACGCCATAGCCAGCCAACAACCAGCAGTTCTAGCCCCATAATGACGAGCGCAACCCAGACTAGCGTCAGAGCAGCGATTCCGTCAAAACTGGGAATAACGCCAGGGGAGGCATCGGCTACTTCTCGACAATAGGTGTCAATGATGAGAAAAACGCTGAATAGCCACACCAGAGAGATGCTGGTGATGCGGGAAATGGGACCGATATTGCGCCAAATCTTTGCACAGAGTGCCCTGGGTTTTACAAACATCATCATGAGAACATTTAAAGACTCATCCCTTTGCAGGCAAACTGAGTGCTGCAAACCCAACAACACCGCGCAAGCACTTACGAACAGAACGTGCAATGGTCTGTAGGGCTGAATGGCACTTACTTAAGCGAAAATTGAGCGCTGAAAGCGTTGAAAATTTGTAGGGTGGGCATTCCCCACCGTCCTTATGTAAGCGCCATTCGTCTGTAGGGCTGGGTTTGCAGAGTCTATTGATGGATTGCTACTCCAGGTTGATAATCTTGGTCAGGCGGTCGATGCGGGCTACCTTTTCAAGCCCGTTCTGAGGATTTTGCAGGATTTCTCCGGTGAGGGTACTGGGGCCGCCGTTATAAAAGTGGGCCACTGCCTGCGGATAGTCCCGAGCATCCCAGCTGCCACCATTTTCTTTGTTGATGAAGGCGATCAGATGATGTACAGTCGCCGCCACTGCTAGCGGTGCCGTTCTCGGATCGATGAGAAACTTCATCGCCGCCTCGTCCGGATTCTCGCTGTAACCGGGAATATCAGAGGCGTTGAGATGCCCCTGCTCCACCCTGGATTTCACCCCTTGAATGCTGATCTGGCCAAAGCCCAGGGTGGTCTCGATATCGGGTAATTTGGTTCTGCCGACAAAGGCTCCCACCTCAGCGCTGCGGTTGATTAACACCTGTTCCATCAAGATGGAGGGCTTGGAGCCATCCTGCCAGTCATCAACAATATCGCGACGATACACTTCCTCATAGATCATCGCCGCAACAAAGCCCGCAGACACATCGCTGAAGCGAGCGGCAGCGCTGTTGATCTCGTTGCGCAGATGGTAAATCATGATTTCAATTTCATCCATTGCCTGGATCAGAGCGAATTCAAAATCGAAGGAAAATTTCACCCCTACGTCCTTGCGAACGGGTCCCTCATAGAAACTGGTAAAGTGGGCGATGCTGAAACCAGTTGTATAAACAGCCTTGTTTTGATAGGGGATGTAATGGGTAAAGGTGAAGGAAGAATGGTCGTCGTAGGTGGGGTCGTCTTCATCAATATTGACCTGAATCACCAGCCTGAAATCATCAGGATCCTCCGTGCGGGGATGTACCAGCTCTGGCACTGGTCTCGCGGTCATAAAGAAGAGATCGGCATCGCTAGTACTGGCATTAACGGTTTTCACCTCTTCTGGTGACAGAATGCGGGCGGGCGGATAGGCCAGCGTTCCGAACCCCGTCGTATCCAGGGCCGGATCGTACATTACCTCTCGGATGCCCGCGATCCTGATTTTGAGTTGACGGCCCACGCCAATGCCATCTGAGGTTTCAATCTGGACGCGCTTGAGCTTGACATTAACGACATCCCGTTTGAGATACACCGTGGGCAAGGTAAGGTTCCCAGCGGACTTAACAGCGCTAGCAATGGCATCTACCACAAGTGAGGAGGCTAGAGACAGGACTTTTCTGAGAAAATTGGTAGTTGACATATGTTTTGTTTGCATGAGGGTGAACAATTCAGACTTCAAAGTCGGCAGATGTCTGGCCTTTGCTTTAATTTTGAATGTGTTTCACATTCTCTAATTATAGAATAACACTAACGGCCATTGTGATAAAGATGTAAACAAGTTGAATGTCGTGGACTGATTTCAGCAATCCAATGGATATCTCGAAAAAATTCCTGCACGTAAACCCCGTCCATTTTGGGACATGGAGTTTTTCCCAAAGGCAAAACGTCACAGTTCAAAATGGACGGGGTTTAAATCAGATCTGCCTGTCGTTGCTCAGAATTTTGTGGCATATGTACCAATTCCCCTTGCACAATGACACAGGTTGCAACGGTCTCTAAAAAGGCGGTTGTCCGATTCGGATTTTATATTAGTGGAGGAGGAGTCGTCGGGAACGCTTGAATAATCTGGCGAATTCTCCCAGGGGAAAGTTTTCTTTTTCGGGATAGCGGTTTTGTTTGGATTTACCGATGCGAATGTAGTCGCAAAAGGCCCAGTCAAAGGTGGTGCTGCTGTCGGTTAGCCAGTTGTGGAGACAGGCTCCAGTAAAGGTGGCTCCGGTGAAGTTGGTGGTCTGGGCGCGGGCGTGGCTCAGGTCGGCGTCGCTGAGGTTGGTCCACTTGGCTCTGGCTAAGGTCAGGTCGGCGTTGCTAAGATTGGCTCCTCTGAAGCTGGCCCGATTCAGGTTGGTGTGGCTGAGGTCGGCACCGCTGAGGTCGGCACCATTGAGAGTGGCACCGCTGAGGTCGGCACCGCTGAGGTCGGCACCGCTGAGGTCGGCACCGCTGAGGTCGGCACCGCTGAGATAGGCGTCTTTAAATACGGTTTGTTGCAAGTTGGCTCGAATGAGGCAGGCTTGGCTGAGGCCGGCACTCTCCAGGGTGGCTTGGGCAAGACAGGCTTCGGAGAGGTTGATGTTTCTGAGATAGGCCTGGTTGAGGTTGACGGCGGTGAGGCAGGCACCTACGAGTTGGGTGCCAATCAGGTCAGCACCGCTGAGATCGATGCTGGTGAGATCGACGCCGTTAAGATCGAAGCCGCTAAAGTTGGGTTTGATTTCAGGATTTTCGGCTCTCCAATGGTTCCAGGTGGCGACGCCTTGTTTGAGTCGGGTAATTTGTTCGTGGGTCTTGCGCAGGCGTTTGACGGCTGGTAGGTGTTTGCTTTGTTCTTTCTCAGGGGTGGTGCGTTCGAGTGGGGCGGGAGGGACTGTTGGAGCGGTGAGGCTATTGGAGCGACGCAGGGATTGTTCTAGCGCGATCGCGAGGGTTTCCCAGGCGGGGGTTTTGCCCTGGAGGCATTTCTGCAGTCTGGCAAACGCTTGCCGACGCGTTGCTCGATGTTGCAATGATTCCAGGACCAAACGCTGCCGCAAGGGATCTTGTTGGACAGCGACCAACGCCATGCGTACTGCTTGAACAATTTGAGGCTGGAATTTTGATTGTCCGCGTTTGATTTGATGCTCTAAGCCTTCTGCAGTACGTGCATATAAGGGAGGAAGGCGGTTCAGTGCAAACGTAACTAAGTCTTTAGGGTCAGTGATTGCTTTGAGTTGAGAGGGTAGGGAACTCAGTTGTTGCTCGACTTCGTTTTCTACGAGCAGTTCCATAATGTTTGTGTAAGCGACCATAAACTCTTCCTGGGAAGTTCCCCTGATGCTGATAATGCTGTTTAAAGTGCTAAATCCGGTTTGTGTTTGGAGCTATGAGTGAGTCAACAGAATTTATTTTATTTCTAAGCTATATCGGGAAATTTTAGCTATGAAATTTATTCAAGCTTCATAAAGTTTCTCCTGTTCCAACAAATTATGGATAGTGATGAGACCAGGCAAGGAGGTTTTGGAGATGCGGATGCGGAAGTTTGAGATTGCTCTGGCCAGTTATGAGCACTGAATGTTGCGGATCCTGAATGGAGAGGTATAGTTTTGCTGGTGCTGGATGAAGGCTGCGATCGCGCTCGTTGCTGCGTCCCGCTCTAGAGGAGGGTCAAAAAAGTAACCCTGACCGAGTTCGCAGTTCATGGCCCGAAGTTGAGTCAGTTGCTCTGCAGTTTCTATCCCTTCTGCGATCGCAGCCATCCCTAAATTGCGCGCTAATCCTACAATTGTGCGGACAATCTCAGCACTCGTTCGGTCAATGCTCATATGGGTCACAAAAGACCGATCGATTTTCAGGAGATTTGTGGGAAAGCGGTGTAAATAGCTCAGCGAAGAATACCCAGTACCAAAATCATCAATACACAGTTGAATCTGTAGTGCTCGTAATTGATGTAGCATTGCCGTCGCCATCTCTGCCTTTTTCATAATCTGGCTCTCGGTAATTTCCAGGCGCAAGCTGCTCGGATCCAGCCCCGTTTCCTGCAAAATCCCCTGTACCCGATCGATCAAGTCCAGTTGGGCAAATTGCTGCCCTGCAAGATTGACATTCAGCATCAACGGTTCGGTTGTGGGGAATTGTTCGTGCCAGCCTTGCATCTGACCGCATGCCTGACGTAACACCCACCACCCTAAAGGCACAATCAACCCTGTTTCTTCCGCAATGGGGATGAACTCATCCGGGCGCACCAGACCGCGATCGGGATGCTGCCAGCGCAAAAGCGCCTCAAAACCAGCGAGTTTCCCCGTTGTGAGCGAGACAATGGGTTGATAATAGAGATGGAATTCTTGATGGTCAATGGCTCGCCTGAGATCGGACTCCAGTTGCAATAATGCAACAGCACGGGTGTGCATCGTTGCATCGAAAATTTGGTACCGTGCCTTACCTAATTCTTTGGCACGATACATCGCAGTATCGGCGTCGCGCAGAAAGTCTCCAGGTTGCTTGCGATTAGTGGTGTTGAGCGTAATTCCAATACTGGCGGTCGTAAATACTTCATGTCCATCCAGCAAAAAGGATTGCGACACGACCTGTTGTAACCGCTCGGCCACTGCGATCGCATCGCGAATATCGCCAATATCATCCAACAAGATCGAAAATTCATCTCCTCCCAGCCGAGCGACCGTATCCCTGGGACGCACGCATCCTTCCAAGCGTTGAGCAATCGTAACCAACAACTGATCGCCTGCCCCATGACCCAGACTGTCGTTAATCGCCTTAAACCGATCCAGATCTAAGTAGAGCACTGCAAACAAATAGCGATCGCAGCGTTCTACTTGCTTCATCGCACATTGCAAACGATCCACAAACAATGCTCGATTGGCCAGCCCCGTTAGCGTATCGTGCAACGCATCATGTAGCAACCGTGCTTCCAGCTGTTTGCGCTCAGTGATATCCTCGACTGTTCCCTCATAGTACAGTGGTTTGCCCTGTGCATCCCGCACCACCCGAGCATTTTCAACAATCCAGATAACGCTTCCATCCCGACGATAAATCTGCGATTCAAATGCCGACACCGCATCCTGAGTTTGCATCAGATGAATAAACTCAAACCGACGATTGGGATCGACATAGAGTTGATGGCTAATGTCCGTTAGATCTGCAATCAAACAATCGGGCGACTCATATCCATAAATTCGAGCCAGAGCCGGATTAGCACTGAGATAATGGCCATCAGGTGTGGTTTGAAAGATCCCTTCAATCGCATTCTCAAAAATGCTGCGATATTTTTCCTCTGCTAGACGTAAGGCTTCCTCCACCTGTTTGCGCTGCATGACCGAACCCAGCTGCGTCGCAACAGTTGTCACCAGTTCTACCAATCGTGTGTCTTTCCGACGAGCCTCAAACATAAAAAACACCAACACAGCCAGAACCTGGCCATCAGCAATGATGGGAACGCCAAAACCGGCACGCAATCCGGCTGATTTCGCAATTTGCGTCCGATGAAAAAAGTGACTTGAAGTGGTTGAAACATCCTGAATCCATTCTGGCTGCTGCGACTGCCAGACCCGTCCAACCAAACCCTTCCCGGATGAAAACGTAAAAATCTTGCTCAAACGGTGGAATTCGTTCAAGGGGATAGAAGCAGCGATCTCAATTTCAGCATTGTTGTAGTTTAACGGCTCGTCGCGTCCATTAGACTCATTCGAAAATTGGAGTGGCAGCCCCACTGAGTGGGGCTGCCACTCCAGTTCTCGGACAGATCTATTGCTGTTTTTCAAGCTGTTGATGCTGGCATACCAGACACGACTGCAGGCACAAACTCGATCTTCAGCACGAGGAATCCAGGCTTCCCCAAAGTCCCAGCCTGTCGCCTCGCACACCAGACGCAGCGTCACCTTCAGGGCGGCATGGAAATCTGTCGCATCATTGATGGCTTGCACAATTGTTTGTAGCAGTTGGGTTTCTTCTTCTGCTCGCTTCTGTTCGCTAATATCGGTGATGAAGCCCTCCAGCCCCAGCAACTCACCCTCGTCAGAAAAAACACCACAGCCCTGTTCCCACACCCACTTTTCTTCCCCTGAAGCGACAACAATTCGATAATTGCGTCGATAGTTTTGTCGCGCTTGTAAAGCGACTTGTACTTGCTCCCAAATTAAATCCCGATCCTCTGGATGAACAATCTGGGCAAATGAGAGTTTGCGATTGTCAATGAGATCGGACGGAGAGTACCCTGTTAAGTCAAAACATCCTTCACTGACAAATTCCATAGTCCAGTGTCGATCGTTTTGGCAACGGTAGACCATCCCAGGCAGATTGCCTAACAAGGTGGTCAGAGTACGCTGTTTTTCCTGAAGTTGCTCTTCCAGGCTGACAGCTTGAGGTTTACGAATCGACAAGGCAATGCGGTCCAAATTATTCTGTTGCAGTTCCTCTGCGAAAGATTGGATCTGAGGGTCGCTATTCGTTGCTTTATTACTTTCAAGATCGTGGAAAATGCTGAGAACAATTTGTCCCCCATTGATGTGTAACAGCTGGAGCGAGGCGGTGGTCCAGAAGCATGTCCCATCTAACCGTTTGGCATAAATTCTATAGTGGTGGAGCGAGCCATGCTCAGACAGAGCACAAAGGAGTTGTTGACGATCGGTAGGATGATAGTAGAAATCAGCTGCATTATGACCAATCAGCTCTGTTTGGGACAAGCCAAACGTAACCCCCAAGCGATGATTAGCCCATAAAATTTCACCGCTCGAAAATTGAGTGACGGCCGCTGGCAAGGGAAGTGCCTCAAAAATAGTCTGAAATTCAACGTCACAGTCGCCAAATTCGATATCAATATGCTTGTATTCGCTCATGCGGTCTACCAATTCCTGGCCCAACCCTGCAATACCAGGAATTTCCCCAACTTGCTTCGGCTGAATTATTCCTAACTGCTCCATGTCATTCCTTTGCGTTTAACCCTTTGCGTTTAACAGCCAGATTTGAGTCCAGACTGAATACCAACTTAAGGTGGAAAATCAGCGCAGAATAATGGCTTCAGCCTCTCTTCTTAAAACTGTTAGGCGTTCTGGGGATTTGAATTCCAGAACACCTTGCCTTTCCCCGCTTTCTGTCGGTAGCCATCAGGGCAATATGTTTTTTATGAAGAATATGTCAAGTTCTTCCCAGGGCAAGCGGCTCAAGCCTCCATCAAGCAGGCATTGCTAGCAATCCTAAGCTTGATGCAGTCATATCACTCAGACTCTAGCAACGCTTAAAATAAGCCCAAAACTAACAATAAAGCAAGCACCCACGATCCAACTTTCTATTTAAAGGGATCGAGATTCATTAAACAGACAAATTGGTTACATTATTCGCTCTTCTCAAGATTTCGCTCCATTCACGAAGGTCTCAGACTGTACGCAAAGTGTTAATGGTGTCAGGCGTACATCACCGATCTAACTTAGACGATAGAGTAGTCCCGCATAGCACTGACTTCAGAAGATATTTTGTCTAGGGTGGGAATTGCTCCTGAGCATTCAAGAATGCCGAACGCAGCTCTTTCTGAGCAATGCCCACCAGCCAAAGTCCCAGTTGGTGGGTAAACCCCGACCATTTTGCAATTCGTTGTTGCGATCGCAATCAAACTCACAGATCCCCAAATGGCCGGGGTTTCATTCCCATGAGGCGCCTCATGGGAATGAAACAGAAGTAGGCTGGAAATACCCACTCTACTCATCGACCTCATTCTTCTTAAGTAAGCGCCATTCTAGGGTAGTCCCTGACTGAACAAATCCCTCTTAAAACCCACAGGATTTTTCAGTGCGCATGTTCCCCCGCACCCTCAAAAACCCTTGCTTGTTCGCCACACACCTGGTGTTGTGTTTCCAGGCAAAACTAAACATTTCAAGATCAACGAGGTTTAGTTTGACAGTGGTGTGGCGATCGCACGCAGCTTCGACATCGCATCAGTTTACAAACATTAACATTTCACCAATTGTCTGATAATCTGCAGTTAGCGTAGCTGACGGAGAGGAAATCTCTGATATTCCCCCTTCATCAGAAAATTGCGAACCCTAAAAACTTGACTCGTTCCAGCAACGCCATTGGGAACGTTTCTTGCAGCTGAATATCAACAGGAGACTCCAAAGGAGACAATGCGAATTTTGTTTGTTGCTGCCGAAGCAGCCCCCATTGCGAAAGTGGGTGGCATGGGCGATGTGATCGGATCGCTGCCCCAAGTCCTCAGAAAATTGGGGCATGATGTACGAATCTTTATTCCCTACTATGGCTTCTTGTCAGACAAAATGGAGATTCCCCAAGAGACAATCTGGCAAGGGTCTGCCATGTTCCAGGACTTTACAATCTACGAAGCTGTTTTGCCTGGTACAAGTGTTCCGCTCTACCTATTTGGGCATCCCGCCTTTTGGCCTCGACGCATTTATGGTGGAGAAGACGAAGCCTGGCGCTTCACCCTATTTGCCAACGGCGTTGCTGAATTTTGCTGGAACCATTGGAAACCGCAAATTATCCATTGCCACGACTGGCATACCGGCATGATTCCAGTCTGGATGCATCAATCTCCTGATATAAGCACAGTTTTCACCATTCATAATCTTGCCTATCAAGGACCAGAGCGCGAATATCTGGAAGGCATTACTTGGTGTCCCTGGTATATGCAAGGCCACAACGTGATGTCAGCAGCCATCCAATTTGCTGACAAAGTGAATACCGTCTCTCCCACCTATGCACAACAGATTCAGACTGCTGAATACGGAGAAAACATTGAAGGGTTGCTCTCATTCGTCAGCGGCAAACTCAGCGGCATCCTCAACGGCATCAACACTGTATCTTACAACCCCGCAACCGATAAACACATTTCTCAAACCTTCACCCCTGACACGTTAGAAAAACGCACTGCCAACAAAATTTCCCTCCAGGAAGAAATTGGCCTGGAAGTGAATTCCAGAGCATTTTTGTTAGGGAGCGTGGGCAGATTAGTCGAACAGAAAGGGATTGACTTGATGCTCCAGGTCATGGATCGCTTCATGTCTTACACAGATGCCCAATTGATTGTCCTGGGAACCGGCGATCGCAACTACGAAAGCGAACTCTGGAAAATGGCCTCCCGTTATCCAGGACGGATCTCAACCTACCTGCTCCACAACGACGCCTTATCCAGACGCGTTTATGCAGGAACCGACGCCTTCCTGATGCCCTCGCGATTCGAACCCTGTGGGATTAGTCAGATGCTGGCCCTGCACTACGGTTCTATTCCCATCGTTCGTAGTACGGGGGGGCTGGTAGACACCGTCTTCCATCACGATCCCATGAACCATCAAGGCAACGGTTACTGCTTTAACCGTTACGATCCTCTCGATCTCTATACCTGCCTGGTGCGGGCCTGGGAGGGCTTCCGTTACAAAGACCGATGGCAAGAAATGCAACAACGAGGCATGAACGAAGATTTTAGTTGGGATCGATCCGCAACCCAATATATCAGCCTCTATAGCCAGATGCTGGGACAGTCCCCAGATGGAACCGATGAATGATCAGAACAAGACACCCAGGTAACCGCAACTTGAAACAATGCCAATTGCTGTATCACAGAATATCCATTCCTTTCATTTCTTCGATTTCTGTTTCCTCTTCCTGTACTTTCTGGCTGTCTATTTTCCTGATGAGAGTTGGAGCTTGTAGTTCCATGGCGCTATGGGGCAAAACTCGTCGCAATTCTGCCACTGTGGTCACACCATTCACAATCTTGTCAATTGCTGCCAGACGAAACGAATGAAATTCGATTGTGCTCAGATAATGATGCATCTCCGTTAATCGATCTTCGCGGATGAGATACTTCACCGTGCGATCCACATTCAGGAGTTCGATGGCAGCCTCGCGTCCCCAATAACCCGAATTGGAACATTGAGGGCAGCCCCGACCGTACTGCCAATTTTCAGGCTGTGCCTCCTCCCAGGATAAGCCCAGGTATCGCAAATCTTCCTGAGTAGGTGTGTAAGGTTCTGCACAATAAGGACAGACCTTACGCACTAAGCGCTGGGCCACAATCCCTAGCAAGGCATCGCTCAGCAGGCTAGGATCGAGGCCCAATCCTTCCAGGCGAGGCAGGACAGAGATAGCATCATTGGTATGCAATGTAGTAAAAACCAGGTGTCCGGTTAAGGCGGCCCTCACTGCCGTTTCTGCCGTTTCTGCATCCCGAATTTCTCCCACCATAATGATGTCTGGATCCTGGCGCAAAATCGCTCGCAACCCGGCAGCAAATGTCATGCCTGCTGCCTGGTTGACCTGACCCTGCGTAATTCCGTCCAATACGTATTCTACTGGATCTTCAATAGTGACTACATTCACAAATTCCTGAGCAACGGTCTGTAAACTGGTGTATAAGGTGCTGGTTTTGCCAGATCCCGTAGGCCCAGTAATAATGACAATTCCCTGAGGCTGTTGAAGCCAATTTTTATATATTCCTAATGCTTGTGGCGTAAAGCCGAGGTTGTCAACGCTGGTAAAGGGATTTTTTTGCGGCAACAGGCGGATAACAGCCTTTTCTCCATGGACACCCGGAAAAGTACTCACCCGCATATCCAATTTCAGATCGGTGTCATGACCTGCTTCATACTGCAATCTGATTCGTCCATCCAGAGGACGGCGGCTTTCCGTAATGTCCATGTTGGATTTAACTTTCAGGGCAGTAATTAAGCGACGGCTAACGCCTGCCCCAGGTTTAATAATGTCCCGTAAGATGCCATCAATACGGCAGCGAATACGAAGACCTTGAGGAGTAGGTTCGAGATGAATGTCGCTGACCCGATTATGCAGGGCACTGGCAATAATAATGTTTAGTTGCTCAGTCGGGTTAATGGTTCGGATCAGGTATGTTTCAGTTAGGGTCTCAAGGTCAGTGAGTTCCGCCTTTTCTCTGAAGATATTGACGAAGCGGGTGGGATTGATGCTACTGATATCAATTTCTTGCAGATAGGAACAATCGCGATAGCTTTTTTCAGCAATGGGAACGATGTTGATTTTAGTACCGGTGCGGGCGCTGAGCTTCCTGACTGTTTCTAACGAGAGTTGTGTTGTACTTCCAAGATAATATTGATTTTGCCAGAGTAGGAGTGGAATGACAGAAGGGAGGTGGTTGCTGTCAGGAAAATGACGTCGGAACCGACGGTTGACTTCCAAGTCAAGCAATTCGGAGTTAACCACTCCCTGGGCATCAACCAAAAGTTGGAGAGCTTCTTCGAGACTGATCTGGCGATTAATAAGCTGTTTCCAAACTGATTCCATCGATCCGTGCGATTTTGAGGGTGAGGGTTAAACCGCGTCCATTTTTTGATATGGAGTTTTCCCCGAAGGTAAAATTCATGCCTGAAAATGGACAGGGTTTATCCCACTTTTCAACATTTTCTACAATTGGTTGCAGGGATCGGGATAGGTTAATTAATAACTTTGACCAAGCTTAAATAAATTGTTATCGGATTGGATCTGTTGATACTATTTGCTGTAAACTTTATAGTGATTCAGTGAATTCAATTGCTCGCCTTAGCGACAACGTATACTTACTTTCTTTATCTGTCTAAAATACGAGAGTATATTGAGGAACATAGGCGTTATCCCAAAATACTGACAGAGTATGCTGATACTTGCGGGTTGCGACTTTAGTAGATGTTTAGAAAGTCCTGGGATGAGGGGCAAAACACTCTAGCTCTCTGTGAATCTCCTTATTAAAGAGGAACTTTCGGTTGCAGTTCCCCTTTTTGAAGTGAGGCTAGGGGAATTGTGCAAAGCACACACTTCACGAACGAATACTTTTCAAACACCCGCTTCGCTATAGTGGGGAGGATCTGTATATTTTTTATCAGTAGAAAATTACCATTGCTCGAATGGAGTCTTGGTCCATGGGTAAATTAGTTGTCCTGAAGTTAGATGGCAATCTTGAAGAGCAGGGATTTCGAGTCACCCTTGAGATCTGGTCGGAAAGCGATTCTTTACCGACTGGTCGCTTCCTGGCGAGTCCTTTGATTGAGGCTGGTGGCTCTTTGCCGGCCTCTCCGTCCCTTGCTTTTCAGTTGCAGCACCATTGGTTGGAAGAATACCGCAAGGCTGGTGCTCCAGTTCAAAGAATTAAACCCAAAAGGATTGTCTATGACAGACTCCATGAGAGAGCGATCGATTGTCAGATCCAATCCTGCTACGATTCAGCCGATCGGTTGCGATCTTCTCTAGAGAAATGGTTCGATTCTGAAGCATTTCGCCCAATCGATCGGCGGTTGCGGGAGGTGCTGAATCCTGATGAAGCGGCGCGTCTGTTGATTCGAAGTGAAGATCCGAATCTCCAGAAGCTGCCCTGGCATCTCTGGGATCTGTTTGAGCGTTATCCTCATATGGAGTGTGCTTTCAGCAGTAAACGGTTTGAACATCCTTCTCCTTCCCTGAAGCCTAAGCCTTATGGGGCCAAGGTGAGGATTCTGGCGATTCTGGGCCATAACGATGGCATTAATGTGGAAGCAGATCGGCAATTGCTGGAGCGTTTGCCTAATGCTGAGATTGTGTTTCTAGTTCAACCGCAACGTCAGGATCTCAACGATCGGTTGTGGGAACAAGTGTGGGATATCGTCTTTTTCGCGGGGCATAGCGAAACTGAGGGCGATCGCGGTCGGATTTATTTGAATGGGAAGGAAAGTTTAACTATCAGCGAACTCTGGTATGCCTTGAGAAAGGCTGTCGATCGGGGGTTGAAGCTGGCTATTTTTAACTCTTGTGATGGGTTAGGTCTGGCTCGACAGTTAGACGATCTGCGGATTCCGCAAATGATCGTGATGCGGGAGTTGGTGCCGGATCGGGTGGCCCAGGAGTTTCTCAAGCATTTTCTGACTGCATTTTCAGGAGGACAATCGTTTTATTTGGCGGTGCGGGAGGCGCGGGAACGGTTGCAGGGCATGGAAGGCGAGTTTCCTTGTGCCAGTTGGCTGCCGATGATTTATCAGAATCCGGCGGAAGTGCCGCCAACCTGGGAAAGTGTCAGGTCAGGGAATACTGCTGCTCGTCCTTCTATCGTTCGGCGCAGGGTGGGTTGGGCGGCATTGGTATTATTGTTGTTGGGTGGGGTGGGGTGGCTGTTGGGTGCGCCCCGGTTGGCGACTGTGTTTAATAATCGTGGGTTTCACCAGTATCTTGTAGGGGATCTGCCTCCCGCGAGGGACGCGTTATTGCTGGCTCTGCGGCTGGATCCGAATAATCGCGCTGCCCTTTATAATCAGGCGTGGCAGTGCGAAAGGGTGAGAGATTTTGATTGTGCTCGCCAGAAATACCGTCAGGCGGCGAAGCTGGGTTTGGCGGCAGCGCATAGCAGTCTGGCGAGGCTGGATATCCTGGATCGGGATTATGGGGCAGCCGTTGATTTGCTGTGGGTGGGTCTAAGGTTGGAGGCACCGGATCCGGTGCGATATGCTCTATACAAAAATCTGGGTTGGGCGCGGTTGGGGCAGGAGCGTCCGTTAGAAGCGGAGCAGCATCTCAGGACGGCGATCTCGATCGATCCGGAGCGGGCTTCGGGTCGTTGTCTTTTGGCTCAGGTGCTTGAGCGTCAGGGTGAAATGGCGGGATCTTTGGCGGAATGGGAAGTTTGCGATCGCGATGCCAACCCGGAAGATCCTGATGAAGATGTTTGGCTTGGCTTGGCGCGGCAACGGCTGACATCGCGATCTGAGCGATTGCCTGGGGCCAAAAGACAAAAGTGAAGCAAACAGTCCAACCCAGATCGATTTTACGCTGAGGAGCGCAGGTTGGACTGTTGCTATGCAATAGACTTGATTGGGTAGTCCTATAGAGGTAATGATTTTTGAGCGCACAGGTTCCACCTTCGCGCTCAAAAATCTACCACTATCCTCGATTTTTATGCTTTCTCAATCAGAGCATTGGGTTTAGAACAAGCTGCGAACGCCGCGAATGGTATCAACGCCTTCATTGACTGCTCTTAATGTTTTCAGAGTCTTGTCCAGATCGTCAATCTTGTCGCGGTCGTCCACGTCTTCTGAAGCGACGTATTGCTCGCCCAGTTCTGGTGCCGGATCGCTGGCGACGTCGAGGTTCAGGAAAACCCCTGCCATTCCTGCTTTCTGCAAGAAGGTATCCATGGGGATGGCATAGTTGAAGCCAGGCTTGATCAAGCTGGCAATAGTGACCGCAGCTTCTGGGGACAGCCCTTCGCGACCGACCAGTTTTGTAGGATCTTCGTAATCGCCCATGCCGTGGATGCCAACGACGCGCCCGCCTGCATCAAAGACCGGCCCGCCGCTCATCCCCCGCCGGGTGACGTTGGTGTAGATCATCTGATAACCATCTAAGGCTTCATCCAAAAATCCAGAAATGCGGCCATCGGTAAATTGACGGATTAATTGTTTGCTATTTCCAGGTGCAGGCCAGCCGGAGATAAATACGTCCTGTCCTTCGCTGGCTGAGGTGGAGCTCCTGAGCTTTGCGATTTCGTAGTCTTTGTCGCTGGTGAATTCAACGACAGCTAGATCGACGCCTGGAATGCGTTTGATCTTGCCGTAATCAGTGGCATAGGCTTGTTTGTCTGCAGTGACAATCTTGTAGTCATCTTTCAGGGCTACCACATGGTAAGCCGTGAGGATGTAATAGGTTTTGTCATTCCTGGCAATGAGAACGCCGGAACCATGCTGTCCCTGGGTGCCGACAAACAAAACGGTCACGTTGCGAGCAATGTTGTTGATCTGTCTGCCTGTCAGTGCCGATGCAGCTTGGGGCAAAGTGACAACCATGGCGCTGGCGATTGCCGTTCCAGCCAGGATTGCGGGGAGTCCACCGTACAATCTCATAAATTCCTTCCTCTGAATGAACTAAACAGCAAAGGCTCAGTTAAGTAATTTAACAAATTATTTGAACGAATGATGCTCTATGGAGGTTCTCTCAGTATAATTCACCTTCATAAAGCGGTTCTGCAAAAATGGCTAGATAGTTTTGCTCAGCAAAACTATCTAATTATTTTTGCCCAGGGCCTTGACGCCAACGGAGCGACGAAAAATCGAAGCCTGATAGCAGGGTCTGCAATTTTGTAGGATGGGGCTATGTTTATCTACGTTGCAAGGACACTACAGGGGCGACTGTCAGGAATCCGGATAAGTTCCCCAGGCGTTACTCCTATCGAGGTCATGATTTTTGAGCGTGCGAGTGGAAACCGCACGCTCAAAAATCATGACTTGTTTACCACGCATGGACTAATGGGTTGAGCTGACAATGGTCTGGCGAATCTGTTGGGCTGTGGCGGGAGCTAAGAGGACACCATTACGGTAATGGCCGGTTGCAAGTAGGACATTGCTGTAGCTGGGAAGTGGTTCGATGATGGGGGCGGGACGACCGTCAGGACGGGGACGTAGGCCCCACCATTGCCTGACCATTGTTGCTGTTTTCAGGTCTGGACAGAATGCGATCGCGTGCTGCAGTAGGGTCTCAAATTGGGTCGGATCGGGTTGTAAGGGAACATCTTTTGTAACTGAGTCCGTTGGGAATTCTACGGTTGAACCCACCCAATACTCGCTGTTGCCCAGGGGGACTAACCAGGCGTCGTCTTTGGTAATAATGGGTTGGTGCTCTGATGCTTCCAGGGGTTGGGCCAGTCGCAAGTGCATTGCCTGTCCTAAAACGGGGCCAATCTTGATGGGTTGGGCCAGTGTTGTGGTGAGAGCGGTTGACCCGAGACCAGCAGCGATGACTAACCAATCGATTGCGATCGCGCCAGCAGCCGTGTACAGTTTGCAGACCCGTTTTGCGCTCTTCAAAGGGGAGGAATAAGATAGGGCCTGATTTTCTATTAAAGCAGGGGTTAAATTAAGAGTCTTGGATTCAACATCCCTGGATTCAACATCTCTGGATTCAAAACTCTCAACAGCCGTTTTGAAGAAAAACCGCACCCCTTTGGAGCGAGCAGCTGCAATCAGAGCTTGGGTCAGTGTTACCGGATTAACCTGACGATCTTGGGGAGAATAGATAGCAGCAGCAATTGCAGAGTGATTTAAATAGGGATAACGCGATCGCACCTGGTCGTTGGTGAGAATTTCCAGAGATAGGCCCTGAGAACTTCGAATATTTGCCAAATTTTGCCAACTCGCGAGATCTTCTCCATCTGCACAAAGCCTGAGGATTCCTTGCCGATTCCAGGGAATGTAGAGGTCCGTTGCTGCTTCTAGTTCTGGAATCAGGGTTTCGTATCGTTGCATGCTCTCCAGCCGCAACTGCCAGGCTCGCCCTTTGTCTTTGCGAGATATCGCCCCAACCAAAATACCAAGTGCTGCACCTGTCGCTCCCTGGGCGGGTAATTGTCGATCGAAAACTGTAACTGATAGCCCAGGGACCTGACTGAGTTCGTAGGCGATAGATGCACCCACAACCCCACAACCAATAATGGCAATGCGGCTCATTCAGAGGGAGTCTCCCAATCGATTTGTACTGGGAATGGTTAACCCAAAAAAGAATGTTGACAAGGAGGTGGAGGGGAAATGACCAGGAAACATGGTTTAAAGGATAAACATCCCCTCCCGAACTCTTAATGGCTACACTTCTGAGGAGCAATGAGTAATGTTCTATTCATTTCTTATTCAGGAATGTAGTCCAAAAATTGCTCGAAGTCATCCAGTACCAGCTTGTAGTTGCTCCTTGCCACAGCATAGTTTTGGTCTTTGGCAGCTTGATCGATAGCAACCAAATGGTTAAACAAAGCTTTAGCAATTTTCTTGGCTGCCTTTTGTTCTGTAGGAGATAGATTGAGCGCTAGCTCGTTCATGTCTCGCCGCAGATCGCCAAAGGGGCCGCGAATGAAGGACATAATCCGTTGCCGTTCTTGATTTTGGATCAGTGCTCCCAGTTCGGGCATGCGATCGCGGACCGCCTTAATTGGAGGGGCATAACGTTGAATCTGTTCCACCTGGGTTGGAGTGTAAACAGGAGGAGTCACTGCAGGGGTACTGCAACTAACGAGTAAAGTGGCAAAAAATGCCAGAATTAAAGCCAGAATTGACTGATAACGCTTCATACCTAATCTTTAATCTCTGTTGAATTTGTGTGAATTTGTGCCGGATTGAATTCATCGAATAAATTTCATCGATTTTGAAACTCATACTTCTGCCAGTGGAAAAGCTGCAAATGCCAAAATCGAAGAGGTTTACTAGAAAATTTTATAGGAAAAGACGCAAAACCCATGCAATTCATCTGCAGGTGAGACATTGCCGACAATCGAAATTATGTTTCAAACCTGCTGAACACGACTGGGAAGGTTATTTTGAAAGCCTTGCGGAACAAGGCTTTCAAAATAACCTATTTTTTGGCGCTAACAGCAAAAAACTGGGGTGAGCTCACCCACAAGGGGGAGCTCACCTTCCAAGGCGTGTGCTTAACATGAGAGCATGGACATAGAAGGCGTTTAGACGTTTGGTAATCGATAGCTCGAAATAATGCTGATGATTTCCCCCGATCTGGTACAAATTGAAGCTCAGTTAGAAAGTAAAGACTGTCGCGATCGCCTGCTTGCGCTGGCAGCATTGCGAGCAGTGCCGGCAGTGGATGCGGTGCCTCTGATCAAAAAAGTGCTGGATGACGAACACATGCCTGTTCGTTCGATGGCTGTTTTCTCCTTAGGAGTCAAGCCCACAGAAGAATGTTATTCTATCTTGATCCATTTACTGCAAACCGACCCGGACTATGGCATTCGGGCTGATGCTGCAGGAGCATTGGGCTATTTGGAAGATCCAAGAGCCTTGGAGCCGTTGGTCCGTTCGTTCTACGAGGATACGGATTGGTTAGTGCGTTTTAGCGTGGCAGTTGCCTTGGGAAATCTCAAGGATCCTCGTGCTCGCGATGTTTTGCTCCAGGCATTAGAGAGCGAAGAAGCAGTTCTACAACAGGCTGCGATCGCGGCATTGGGAGAAATTAAAGATCTGGCCGCTGTCGACCGTCTGCTCGATTTTGCCCAATCAGAGGACTGGCTATTGCGCCTGAGACTGGCGGAAGCCCTGGGCTGTTTACCCAGTCCCAAAAGCCGTTCCGCTCTGAAATTTCTCGCAAAAGATAACCATGCCAACGTTGCCAGAGCTGCCAAAATTGCTCTAGAGCAACTGACCGAAGAAGATTAATGGTTCATGGTTCATGGCTCATGGTTCATGGCTCACGGCTGGGAAGCAACGAGATAATCAAGAGTTCATGGTTAATCGCTCATGGCCAATTGTCATAGGAGGCAACGAGACCATGAACAATGAGCATTAATACGGTGAACAATGAACAACGAACAATGAACAACGAACAATGAACAACGAACAATGAACAATGAACAATGAACATTAAACAATGAACATTAAACAATGAACATTAAACAATGAACATTAAACAATGAACAATGAACATTCAAGAATTTTTCCAGTTGAGTGCGGGCAAATGGTTTGCCCAACGCACCAGCCATCATCTGAATCTTCAACAATCAGAAAGCGATCAGTCCAATATTGTTGCTGAGTTGCTGTCCCAAGATTCTCCAGCGGTTGCCAATCTTTGCAAACAGCACCGCATCGATCCGGAATTAGCCCTGTGCGGTCTTCGTATTACTCTAGAACAAGCCACAGGTGCAGCTAAAGTTCCGGCTACAGGAACGACCACAGTTCTTGTACCTGTAGCCGATCCAGACCGTTCCAATGCAGGGAAATTGCTGCAGAGCAGCAACAGCGATCGGCCGTTTTCTATGAGCGATTACACCCTGGACAGCGATGATGTCCTGACGTTGATTGCTGATGATACCACCCTGCGAAGCGAAGAGCGGCTCTGGTTTGCCAGCGAGAACTTGCGCATGCGCACCAGCATTTTGCAACAGACAGATGGATTTCACATTACCTCGTTCTTTTCAGAGATTCGTCTGGGAGGAGCAAAACCTGCGGCTCAATCCTGAGTCGATTATCGAAGTCCTGAAATTCGCAACTTGCGTTTACGATGGCCTTTCCGAAAATGAGATTGATGAAGTTGAGCCAATTGCAATCGATCGCAGTCATTGCTGTTGTGGTGAGAGTTCTGGCTGATGGAACCAAAGATTATCATCAACACAACTTGGAAGGTTAGCGCCCCTTTCGGGGGCGCTAACCCCCATTTCTTGGTGCCAGAAGAAAAAAAATATTTTGAAAGCCTTGCCGAGCAAGGCCTTCAAAATAAACTTCCAAGTCGTGTCATAAATGCAGATACTCTATCAGCCACCGATGCGATGGACGCCCATCTTAATTGAATCGGGTAAGGACCTATCTGCAATTTTTAATCTATCCTGCGCCCATTGGTTGGGTCCGTATCCTGTTCCCGTTGTTGGATCTATGGATCTGTATCCTGTTCCTGTTGTTGGATCTATGGACTGCTGATACCAATTCAGGCCAATCTTTGCGATCTCGGCAACTACAGTCGGATATTCCTTTACAAGGTTCTTTGACTCAGCAGGATCTTGCATGAGGTTATATAGCTCCATCTGAGTTCCATCAACATTGAAGAATAATTTCCAATTGTCTTTCCTGACAGCAATCGTTGGTGGATCGTAGTCTGGTGTGTTGTAAACAGCAAAGCGGTAATACCAGACAATTGGTTTTGTGCGCTTGCGTGGTTGTCCTGTGAGAATATCGCTCGTATCCTCCCCATCAAGGTAAATATCGGTGGGGACTTTGACACCAGCTAGAGCACACATTGTGGGCAGGAAATCAACTGCACAGATCGCAGAGCGATCGTCAACCTTGCCCGCTTGAACGTGTCCAGGCCAGCGGACGATAGCAGGCACGCGAATGCCACCTTCATAAATGCTGCGTTTGCGAGCTCGGAATGGGCCAGGGTTACCCATTCCCCCATTTGTTGCATTACCAACGTTGTAATCTTCAGGGCCATTATCGCTCGTGAAGAATAGAATTGTATTATTAGCTAATGCTAAATCATCAACCACCTTGAACAAACGTCCAAGTGCAGCATCCATGGCTGTTACCGATGCAGCATAAACGCGCATTTGTGAAGTGGGATCTTTGGCTTGCTTCAGATACTCCTTCATTTGTCCCTCAAATGGTGGATCGTCCAGGTCCAATTCGAGGTTGTCATAAACTGAAAGTTGTTCCGGAGTGGGCCGGAGCTTTGCATGGGGCAACAGGGTCCATAGATTGATGAAAAATGGCTTGTCCTGATTCGCCTTCATAAACTGGATTGTTTCGTCAACGATGTATTCTGTTGATTTGTTGTTAAAATATCGATCCTTTTGAGCTTCAGGCCAGGTTTCTGCATTCAGGGTTGGGACTATTTTGTGTTCGTCAATGCTGTAGTCTTCTGGTGTGGGGGCTGTCTCCCCTCTTCCTAAGTGCCATTTGCCGAAGTGTGCGGTTGCATATCCTGCTTGCTGAAGTAGATCTGCAACTGTGATGGCTTTGGGATCGAGCCAATTGTCTAGATTGCGGTCTTGATTTCGCTCTTTTGCGGCAAGGTACCCATCAATCCGATGGGTAGTCGGATAGTTCCCCGTCATGAAAGCCACCCTGCTTGGAGAACAAACGGGTGAATTTACGTAGTATTGAGTAAATCTTGTCCCTTGCTGTGCCAGTTGGTCAAGATGGGGTGTCTTAATGTATGGATGGCCATAACAGCCGAGGTCGCCCCAACCTAAATCGTCTGCCAGGATGAGGATGATATTGGGGGGGCGTGTATTGCTATTTGAAGCTAAGGTTGAGGTGCGTCCTATTAGTTGTGCCCCAATGCCTCCAATACCGAACATCACAAGGAAATTTCGACGATTTATTAATCTACGATCGCTCACCTGCAACCTCCTTCTCCTTATTTTTACAGAAAGCAGCGGCGCAGGCCCCCGGCAATTTCTGGAACATGGTTCTAAGGTTAGGTTACCTTATCTATTTCCACTATCTGACTTTGCGTTCCCCCCAACTGAACCGAGATTGGCAATATCAGCTAAGGCAGCTGCACTTTGATGGGCTACTGCTTTGAGCTTGGTATAAAACTCAGATGAGACGTCTACAGGGGTAAATTGGTGAATGGGACGTTGGGTCGCGGCTTCTGCTTCGGTTGAGTCTGTCAGGCGAACGGGAGCAATTCTGGCATTGGCTCTGAATTTTCCATAAATCGGGCGAGAGGATTCGGTGGGTTCGGTTGTTGGATCTGAGAGGGGGGCGGGCGGAGTTGAATCGCGGGGCGCGATCGCATCCTCCTGTGCTTCTGTTATCGGGACTGCGATCGCAGCTGGAGCGTCTGCAAGATCGACCGCTTCCTGTAACGGTAAAGCTTCAGATGGGGCAGGGTCCTCTAAGAAAGGTGAGTCTAGATCGGATGGCAAAGCCGCTTCTGGGCTAGACGGTGAAGAAATTGCAGGCCCTGGAGTGGCTTCGGAAACCCGATCGACAGGAGCTAGAGCAGGGGCTGGCAACTGCAACAGTTCAGGTTGAGTCAGAGATGAATGGCCTTGCTCTAGTTCAACTGCTTCTGCTGCGGCCAAATCCTGGGGAAACTGACCGATCAGCCGCTCAAATTCAGGATTAAAATGGGGACAAGGCTGCCCTCGACGGTGCCAGGAAAAAAGAATCTGATCGACTGAGATGGCTTTATACCGTCCCTGATACAACGCTTCAATCGCAGCCAAACGAACCCAATTGGGTGAATAATCATTCAGCCAGACACCCATCAACCGATCGATGCTGTATCCGCCCAAATCGAAGCTATAACAAACCATTAAGGCTGCGGCATAAGCAGCGGGGTCGTTTGCCATCTATCGCTTACTCCCGATGCAACATCCTGCGTTCCCGGTTCTACAGCCAACCTCTACCGATAGTCCTCCAATGATAAGGATTTTTGAGCGTATGGGTGGAACTCTTGCGCTCAAAAATCCTTACTTGTTTACTCCTAATCCTCTACTCATGGCGTTTGAAGTTAAAGTTGAACCAAAGGCTACGCTACATATAGTATAGCGGTACAAAAATTCCTGCTCAATATTTTGCTTTGACTCCACCCGCTCGCTCTCTGCGGGTCAGGTTATAGATAAGTTAACATATTGCGATCGCGCTATTTCCCTATCGATCCGGAGAAACTTGACCCCAAAGACACAAAGTATGTTTTGCATTCCTTTGCAATACTGTTCGGTTAAGGATAGCGGATTAAAAACCTTCACGAAGAATAGACCTGCAATAGGGGCGCGACAATGCTGTGCCCCTACGTGAGAAATCAATTCTCGTTTCTAAACCGAACAGTATTGCGTTCCTTGTATCTTTGCGCTTTTTGTCTTTGTCGGTGTTGGCAAAATGATTGTGCTCTCCCCGACCTACTGACTTGGAGGTTCTGCTTTCAAGAACGCTAAATATTGGGCAGCCAGGGTGTGCTTGGCATCGATCGCAATGGCCTGTTTCCAATATCGACTGGCTAAGGACAAGTTTCCCTGCAGGGCAAGCAACCGCCCCGCAAGAACATAAAAATCGGCATTCTGACGATGAAGCGCCAAAGCCTGGTCGTTGCAGGCTTTGGCCATCGCTAAATTGCCAGCCTGCAACTGCAGCAAGGCTTGTCGATAATGCCAGAGAGCACGATCCCAAATGCAAATTAAGGGAGACAAATCGACACCACAGCGTCTGCAGATGCCGTTAGAGGAACGGTAAACCGCACGGCATACAGGACATTTCATGATGTTTCTTCCGTGGCATCCTCAGAGGTGCTGGCGTAATAGAGTAAGTCTTCGATTTCCTCTTGTACCTGGGCAATCGTTTCTTCTTCTGTAGATGCGATCGCATCTTCCAACCGCTCCAACAACTCCTGCAACTCCTCAGCCTGCTCTGAGGGCAACGCTTTCAAGATCGAGCGCGCCCGCTCAATCAACTCAGTCAGCTCTTCATTTACTGTCGCATCCGCACCAGCATCTGTCTCTTCATCAACCGCTTCTGCATCAACCTCAATATCTCCAATCGCTTCATCCGGTTGAAACAGCGCTTCAAGATCGGCCTGGGCCCGTTTAATCTCGTGGCTGGACATCTGACTCGTATCAGTATTCGTAATATTCAACGAACTCTGCTGTCCTTTACCTTTCTCTGTTGCAGTCACCTTCAGAATACCATTGATATCAAAATCAAAATGAACCTCAACCTGCACGCCTCCTGCAGGACGCAACGGCAAATCCTCAACCTTCATTGACCCTAACGGCACATTTTCCTTGGCAATAGGATTTTCGCCCTGGAAGACCTCAATCTCCACCGCTTCCTGATCGTCGCTCAACGTCGAATAAACTTCAGCGCGAGAAACAGGAATGACGCTGTTGCGCGGAATAATGACGCTAAACACCCCCGGCATAATACCCATTGGCGTACTTACTGCTGCAGCAATACCCAGAGAATGCGGAATCACATCTACCAGAATGGCGTCCACTGCTTCCCCAGACAACACTCCCGCTTGCAAAGAAGCGCCCAAGGCAACGCAGAGATCGGGTTGAATGCTATCGAGTGGCGTTTGTCCCAGATGCTCCTCCACCATATTCTGCACTAACGGAATGCGAGTCGATCCGCCCACAAGAATAATCCGATCGATCTGATCGGACTTTAAACTGGCGTCTTCCAGCGCCCGATCGATTGCTTCCATCGTTTCCTTCAGCAACGGGCGAATCAGATCCTCAAAATCCTCCCTGGAGATCTCCGTTTCCAGATGCAGCGCTTTTTTTCCCTTACTGGCCAAAAATGCCTCCCGCACAGTTGCGAATCCATGATGGCTCAAGGTGATTTTGGCTTGTTCTGCAGCTTGCACTAGACGAGCTGTGATTTGAGCTTCATCAGGGACATCTACACCATGGGTTTGCCGGAACAAATCAGCTAGATGCATCTGGAGACGGCGGTCGAAATCATCTCCACCTAAGTGATTGTTGCCATGACTGGCCAGAACCTCAGTCACTTCCCCGGTAATCTCAACTACCGAGACATCAAATGTACCACCTCCCAGGTCATAAACCAGCACCCGCTCTGTTTCTTCCGAACGGACATCGTATGCCAGGGCAGCAGCTGTGGGTTCGTTAATAATTTGCAGCACCTTCAGTCCTGCAATTTCCCCTGCTTCCTTTGTGGCTTTTCGCTGGGCATCGGTGAAGTAAGCCGGAACCGTGATGGTTGCTTCAGATACTGTCTCTCCCAAGGCGGTTTCCGCTCGTTGCTTCAGCGCTCGCAAAATCATGGCTGAGATTTCTTGGGGTAGATAGTCGCGATCGCCCAGGGTCGTTTTATGGTCTGTACCCATCAGGCGCTTAATCGATTTCACCGTTCTCTCTGGAGCTGCTGCATACTGCCGGTAGGCTTCGCGCCCAACTATCAGCTGGCCATTCTCATTCAGACCAACGCAGGACGGTAAGAGCTGATCTCCATCTTCTCCAGGCAGAATGCGGGCCTGGCCATCCTCAACAATCGCGATTTCGGAATTGGTTGTTCCTAAATCAATTCCAACTGCTTTTGTCATATCTTCTTGTTTCCCTGGTTTCAACAGCGTCAGTGTTTTGTATAGACTCAATCGACAGCCTGATAATAGTTGAATTGGCTGCTTAAAAGAATCTGCTGATGGCAAATTTTAAAGGATTATTTGGGACGAACTGCAACAATGACTTGAGCTTCGCGCAAAACGCGATCGCGCCAGAAATATCCCCGCACCACTTCCTGCACCACAGCATTCTCTGCAACTTTATGACTTTCCTGCCGCCCTAATGCATACATATGGCTTGAATTAAAGGGTTGTCCCTGAGCTTCAATCGGCTCAACCCCCCGCTTGTGCAGCACCTCTAATAATGTTCGGCGGATTAACTCCAAACCCTCCTGGCTGCTTTGAACAATTTCCGCCATGGCTGTTGCTTGCCCAGCCAACATGGCTGCTGCTTGCGTTTGTTGCTGTGTATCTGCCTCTGTCGCCAAGCCCAACCATCCAAACCAGCGCCTCAGCCACTGCTTCAGACCCGATTGATGTTTGGAGTGAGGTTGAAGAGAATTGACACTCGAATGCCCTGTCTCTATTTTTGACTGTTCCTCCTCCTGAATAACTTGCCAATGGTCGCACGCCCTATCCAGAGCATCCATAACCCCAAGCAAATCTTGCAGCAACCGTTCTTGTTCCTTGTCAAACTTAGATGTCTGGGCAGCAAGATCGTTCGTATATTGGTCAGCCATTTGTTGCTGATTCTCTTCTATAAGGGAGTGCAGTCGATCGCGATCGGTCCTTATTGTCTCCATCGCTTTCTGCAAATTCATTTGAGCCGATTGTAATTGCTTTCCCTGTTGCTTCACTTCATGGCGCAAGGCAATCCACTCTCCCACCATTTGATAAGGGTCAAACGGACTCAGATCCTCTGGCTCTCGATCCAAGAAAGCAGGAGGAGTGTCTGCCTGTTGCAAGCACGCTAAAAACTGTTCAAATAATGCTTCCCGATCCATCACAATCCTTCAAAACGTTAAACGAATGAGATCTGAAAAACTAACCTCTACCTGTGCCATTGCCCGCTGCCGTAACTGGGCCAGTGCTTCTGCATCCAAACTGGGTTCCAGAGGTCGAACCTTCAACAAATCCTCAAACTGTCCCGATATTCCCTGGCGTAGTGCTTCATAGGCAGCACGAACGGCTTTGAATTCCTCCGGATAGGTGTGAGCAGGAAATTCCCTTAGTTTTGCATGATAGGCTGCTTTGATCTCAGCCGGTGTTGCATTTAGGGCAACCCCCAACCGCTCGTGATTCGAAATCGCTGACATGGTTCGTCCTTTTGTCTTTTCACCCTTTTGTTTTTATAGTGTGTTCTGCCACTTGCTCTATTTTCCCCTGGTTTGGATCGCCCTGTTACAGGTCCCGAAATCCCTTCCTGCGTTTTCTCTTGGGGGGACGAAAGTCAAACTCGAAGGAATCAAAATCCGCATCATCCTCAAACTCAAAGTCATCAAAGTCGCCACTATCAGCCATCTTCTTAAAAAACATTTCCTTCATGGTTGGCAAGATCTCATCCAACTCAGCCTGAGAAATATTACCAGGAGCCATCTTCCGGATCAGCCTCTCCAGGAAAGCATCCATGGCATCCTCATCCATAAAATCATCTAAATCGGGCAACAGCTCCTGGGTGTCGCGGGCCACAAGAAACGATTTCTCCTGGCGAAATGCTTGCAGGGCATCAGCATCCTGAAGACGACGCGCCAGCTCGAACCCCTTTTGATGAAATTCTTTGTAAGTCGGACTGTCAGCAGGATAGGTCGTTGCTTTGGCTAATAATAGGAGGGGATTTTGCGTTTCTCGGGCAAGAGCTTCATCAATGAATGTTACGAATGCTGGTGTTGAGCTAAATCGACGTGCGCTTAACTGAAGTTTTGCCAGAGCCGCCCCGGGTTTGGGCATCTTATCCAGATAGCGCCGCAGAGGCATCTGAAGACGGTTGGGCTTGGTTTGCTGTACCGCTAACATAGCAAGATGGGCTGCTTGAGCTTCGGGGTCGCGATCGGCCAGGGCCAGAAGCCGATCCGAATATTGAGTCATCAGGGCTTTAATCCCCTTAGCCCGTTTGGCAAAGAGCTGAATTGAAACCACAATCGCTTGCAAAACCGAAGTTTGATCTTCGGCAGGCAAGCCATCCAGCAGCTTATCCCAGGCTGCAGTTGCTGGGTCTTGCTGAAAAGAAACCCGTCCCCCTGAATTGGGTTTTCCTATAGTGTTATTCACAAAGATACTGCAGGCGGAGACGGGAAAGTCGTTGTTGTGGGATCCGCCTGAAACTAGCTGGCTAAACAGGGAATAGTCCTGTGTTGCCAGAGCATCCACCCAGCGTGGCATTTTTGTATCGGGTTGCTCGATGACGAGATCGCCAAAGTGTTGACCAAAACGTTGTCGTACGTCTTGCAGTCTTTTCTCATCACCCAGGGTCTCCAGACTATCAAGCAACTGTCCATAGGCATCCGGAAAGCGACATCCCCCGGCTAAAGCTCGGGTTAAGAGATTGGCTGCTTCCTGATAATTCTCATCCCATTCGGCGGCGATGATACCGCGTCGTGCCAGCACTTCAGGGGAGTCAGCACAGAGGCGTTCTGCTTGACGGACAGCGGCAAAGGCTGTCCGTTCTTTCCCTAATCGGATCCCGCTATCTGCAATCAGACAATGGATATTGGCCAGGGTAAGATTGAGCCGCGCTGCGGGCCAGTCCTGGGGCTGCTGTTTAGCTTCTTTCTCTAGCCAATTGAGCAAACGGGTCAGTAGACGTTGATCGTCCCGATCTGCATCGTTGATGTACAGGGCTTCATGGAGATTGACTGCCAGTTGCGGGTTGAAGGGTTTTTCTGCTGTGAGGGGTTGCCAGAACTGGATAGCACAGTTCATTTCATCCTGGTTAAAAGCGTGCTGGCCAGCGAGCAACATCAAGGGGGAGCGGATGGTTTCTAGCTCTGGGAAGGCACGCGTGTTGCGCCCTAACCTTAAAAAGATGTGAGCAGCTTCGTGGTAATCTCCTTCGTCAATTAGCTCCAGCATGTCTAGGATGTTCGCTACTTGAAGCTGACTCTCTGAAAAAAAGCCAATGTTTTGCAAGTTGAATGTGCTGGATATTTCGGTTTCGATCGTTTGGAAAATTGCTAGCCGTGTAAGGATAGGTTGTTTAAGGGCCAGGAAACTGAAAGCCGTGTTGAGGTTAAGGTTTGCGGCAGCGGCATCCCAATCTTTAAGTTGCTGGTGGGTATAGGCGAGCCAGGCGTTGGGGACATGACCGGGGGTGAGGATGTTTTTGCTCCTCTTCAGCAGGGGGAGGGCAGCAGCGGGGTCGCCGCTGGAGAGAGCAAGAGCGGCGCGCGCCCAAAGAATTTGCGCTTTGGAAAAGTGTTGGGTCTGATGGGTGATGAGATCTTCAACGGTGTCTGTGTCGCCGTTGAGCAGCAGCAGTTTGAGGTAGCAGGCAATATAGTCTTTTGACAGCAGGTTGTTGTCAAAGGCTTGACGGATCAGATCCAGAGCTTTGTCGAGCTGGTTGAGTTCTAGATAGCATTTGGCGATCCAGTAGTGGGCTTCGCCGTTCAGTCCCAGTTCCAGGGCGCGGCGAAAGGAAGATTCTGCTTGTTTGAAGTTGTCCTGGCTGAATTCTTGTTGACCGCGCAGGGACCAGATGGTGGCTTCTGAGGGAGAAAATTGCAGATCGGGGTCGCCACGGCGGGCTTGTTTGATTTTGTCGAGGGCTTTGCGATATTTTTTCTGATCGAGCAGCTGTTTTAACTGCGCCTGGAATGAAGTGCCAGACTGAGCCTCGCCTTTTATCGTTGCGCTTGGGGATTGTTGTTTTTGCTTGGCTTTGCGCTTGGCCACTGGAGGTCTCCTGGTTGGGCATCTCAGCTAGAGTGATAGACTGAAGTCAGGTTTGGAGAGGTTTTGGTGCGATCGCGGCGCGATCGCAACCCGCTCAAATTTTTAATAATATGAATTTGGCAGTATACCACAGAGTGGCACTGTCTCTGGTTCCATGAGGAGCAGCACCAGCAATGCCAAGTTCAAACGGTAACTTTGAAAGCATATTTGTGAAAAAACGATCCTGAAGATACAAATTTTTCCATTACGATCGCTTGCCCTACATCATGGAATGAAAATTCTTCGTGCGCCTCGATAATCTTCAATATCAACCACAATATCCACTAACCGATTGACACACCGTTCTCGATAATCTGGCTCCACCAGTACCCGATCGAGATTTCCGATGGTGACTACAGGAAGTGACATGGGGGTATTTTCCTCGCGCATGACTTGTTCAAGAGAATCTTTTCCCTTCATGCTCCGGTTAGCAGTTAGCAGAATCATATGATTGGTTTGAGCAAATCGCCAAACCACGCGATCGTCGCTTTCGACTGCAAGTCCTACTGCTTCAAACGAAATAAAACGGATAGGAATTAAATCCAGCCAACCACTGGCTGTAAGATAGCCCGACAAAATAACCGCATGTCCTCTCAGATTATGGTCAATCAGAAAGTTCATACCCTGGATTCAAGTTTGGCTCTCGATGCCCGCAATTTCGCTCGGATAGCCTCTGTTCCAGGGCGCGGCGGTTTTGCCGCAATGCGAGCAATTCGCTCGCGATTTTGTTCCTCGTAATAGCGCCGGAGTTCCTCAAATTCCTGAATAACCAGTTGATATTCTTCCTCAACTTCAGCGCGATGGGTCTTAATATAAGACAGGGCGGCATCAATCTGTCCATCGGTCAAACTAAGCATGGCCCGGATAAATTTCCGTGGATACCCTGCTGTCAGGTAGTCCATCACATCATACAAAGTAATCCGAGTGCCTGAAATTGTCAGTCCGCGTTCTGTGCGGATAATCGCCGATGATTCGCTAGAGACCGGAGTCATCATCATCCTTTCCCAAAATTTAGTTCTATTGTACCTTGCTGACTGTTTCGTAGCGTTTAATCAGGTCTTGGGAACTGTTTGCTGCTTGCGGCTTCTAACTGCTGGTGAATTGCAGCTTGAACTTTCTGATCGAAATCAGGATCTTCAGGGCTGGCAACGATTCTCAGCGGATGCTGATTAATTCGATCCAGGTAAGTTTGGAGGGCAGCGCGATCGCCACGGTGCTTGAGAAAATATTGTCTCAACTCAGCAGCGGACATGGATTCATAGCGAATTTGGCTCATCAGCAAACTCTCCATCCAGACATGAACTTTTGTTAAAAATACTGCATTGCATAAAACTTACAGCTCTAAAACGAGATCCAATTAGGAAATCTGTTTTAGAGTAATGAATTTATCAACCCAAAATATTCCCATGTAGGTGAGTTCTGTTTGGTAAAAGCAACCTTGCCCGCGATTGATGCGTGGGGATTTCTGAGACCGCATCAAATTGTCAGATCGAGGCCAATTTCGAACATGCGGTGCCAGGGGGAAAAGACTGACATCTGCAGGTGTCGCTGAGCAAAGGAGTGACGAATCAGCTCGCTCCAGGCAGCTCGTATGCGGCGCTCCATTTCCTGGTTAATCTGGGCCTCGTAATGGTTGAAGTTGTAGTAGGAGGCTCCAAGGGTAGGCAGATAGGTTTTGACCATATCCATGCGAACCACGGTTTGGTAGGCCCAGCCATCCAGCAGATGATAGATTTTGTTGCGGTCGATGGCAATACGATTTTCCAGGGAAAACGCTTTGCCAGTGCTATTGCGCTTAGGACGATCGCCAATTGCTACAATGGCGGTGGCTAGAACTGTGCCGATGGTATTGCAGCTGGTGTTCCAGCCTGCATAGGCCAGGAGCTGATCCCAGGCTCTGGCGTCGTCTAGCAACTGAACCAGTTCGGTTTCGCCGCCGTTGGCAAAGGCAACATCTGCGATCGCAACCTGCTTCCCTTCCCCCAAGAACGTCGCGATCCGATCCACAAAAAAAGGCAAATTGCGACAGGTCGTATAGGTCAAATCCTTGATGGGATTGTCCCAGGCTTCTTGCATCACTTTCCCTGGCGTATTGACTGCAAGGATGAAATCGGCGTCCTGGGGAGTAGAGACGACCTGCGCTCCCACTGCCAGGATATGGGACTTTAAGCTTTCTCCCAGAGGGCGATCTTCATAGAGCGGCACAATGGAATCGGCGGCGACGGCGCTGTAGAACGGATAAATTTTGCACCGCCTGCCCTGGTGCTGACTGCAGGCGCGGGCCAGCAGCGTGCAGCCCACCTCGTCTGCTCCGGGATAGAAGTGAATGTGTTGCTGCAGATGTTGCTCGATCAGAGTGCGAACAACTTGTTGTTGGTCAAGGGTGGTAAAGCCATATTGAGCGCAGTCATCCTGGGGAATGGATAGAAAGGAAATGATACCAGCTTTAACAAGCGCGATTGCCTCTACATTCACTGCCAGATTCCGCCGTCGCCGCTGGCGATAATCCTCTAGATGCACTGCAGGTACATGTCGTTGAACCCGTTCGAATTCCGCCGTTTCTTCAGCTGTTAATCCCCGCCGCGCCTGTTTATCTTCAAACCAACCCCATTGAAAAATCGCCTTGCCAAACTGCTCGTAATAGTCCGGTTCCTCTTCGCTGCTATTGTAAGCAGGCGTCCGCATAATTAAACTGCTAGCAAAGATCTCCAGCCCCGGATTGTTCAGCTGAAGCACCCGAATCCGATGCAGGCGCTCGCGCAACACCTCAACCGAATCCTGATGCAGACGCGATGGCAGCAATCCCCCATAAACCAGCATGTCGATAGACAGAAGCGCGAACTCACACCCCATTACTTGCCCCTCAATCCAGCGCCAGAGCGCATCAATATCAGCAGGATGCTTCTTCTGACCCAGCGCTGGCAATGGCGGCACCACCAGCTCCAAATCTGGTTGCAAACTCGCGATTAACTGCGGATAGTAAAAATTGCAGGGCCTTTCATCCAGAGGAATATAGAGAATTTTCATACGGCAGAAGGAACAAGGGAGGGATTCGCTCTGATATCAAGTCGGCACAATTGAAACCAATTTGTAGATTGGGTTGCAGCGCTAGCGGAAACCCAACACAAAGTCTTTCGGTGCTGGGTTTCGTAGCCTCAACCCAACCTACTTCACAGACTCGCTTTATTGAGAGCAATCAACAAAACATAATATGAGATCCAGGCTCATCAGCATTTTCAGAGGTTAGAGCAACCCGCCTGATGCAGGGAAGACACACATTATACAAATAACCGCGATCCTCATAAATGTGATTTTTGAGCGCACGAATGGAACCCGCGCGCTCAAAAATCCTTATCTCTGGAGGACTACCGACGATCGAACTGATGTTTAAAGCTGATAGACTGACAACTATAAACCCTGTCATGATTCGCTGAACTCCTGGCAAGATGGCCGACGTCTTTAATGACTGGTGCAGAACGAGAGACAACGGCGAACGATTGCAGAACTTTGTATCTAAGCCCAAATCCCATGAAGAACACAATATTCTCTCTCCGCAACCTGCTGGTTGGCCTCATTGCTTTCAGCATCATATCGTTCGCCCATGCTGCCAGCGCCCAAACTGCCATCCTTTCTTCGAACTTCGACGCCCATGGCTCTGCTGATGGTGCACCGGCGTTTAGCGGCATTTCCTGGTCAATGAACGGTGCGTATCCCTTTGGCCCTGGACTAATCTTTCTGTCGCCAGGAGCCTCAGTCCAGCAAGGGGGAGCAGCTGAAAATCAAGATCGTCTGGCAGTTGACCAGAACATTGATAACGAAGGGCCATGGACGCTCGAAATCCCATTTGTGGCAACTGTCAAAGGTTTAATCCTTGATAATGTGACATTTGACTATCAGTTCATCAGCAATGGTGGTGCCAATCAGATTCATGCTCACCCTGATAGCGGAGTCGTGTCGGTTCGCATCTCGGATGCAAATTTGACTAGCCTTTCAGAGATCGAGATCGGACCTTTAGGGACTGACGATTCAGCTAGTAATTCAGGCACTGGTGTTGTTGTTGACTTCCCCGATATTCTGTTGCAATCAGGCGAACCCTATGTTCTGGAATTCACTGTTAGTAGTGCCACGACAACGGGGAACAACATGTCTGTAGACAATCTGGCGCTGAATGGTGCTTTTCCCTGTCCGTAATTTTCTCTGTCCGTAACGCGATGTCTAGCAGTAATGGGCTGACACAACTAAAAATATGCAATAGTTGGCAACGGATTTGAACGGATGTAGCGGCTGGCTATCTCGTTGAGACTCATAGATTGTCCATCTGTTACATCCGGTTACATCCGCTGCCAACCTGAGTCTTAATGCACCAGATTAGCTGTGTCATCCCATTCGGTTGGGTTTTCTCTATCGCTGCAACCCAACCCAAAGTCCTTTGGTATTGGAACAATTGAATTAAATACAAATTCGCGCTTAGGGACACGGCATTGCCGTGTCCCTAGCAGTTTATTGCCTATGAAATGATTGATTCCGCGTTCCTTACTGCGTTCCGTTGGCTCGACTGGCTCGACCTTTCAGGAGATAGACCCGCATCTTTCCTTTGCCTTTTACCTGGATTTCACCTCTGGCTTCAACAATGTATCGGTCGCGCAGGCGTTTGTACAGTTCTGAGGTCACCTGAATTTCACCCACCAACCCCTGGGATTCCATACGGCTGGCAACATTCACCGTATCCCCCCAGAGATCGTAGATAAATTTAGTGGTGCCAATCACCCCCGCTACCACAGGCCCCGTGTGGATGCCGATGCGGATATTGAGTTTTCTGCTGCGATCGCGATTAAACTCCTCAATAATCTGCCGCATCTCCAGCGCCATTTCAGCAATCGCCTCCGCATGATCGGCCCGGTAGATCGGCAACCCCCCCGCTACCATATAGGCATCCCCGATCGTTTTAATTTTTTCCAGACCATGCTTTTCCGTTAACCGATCGAACTTTGAAAAAATATCATTGAGCAGATCGACCACCGCCGCTGCCGATACTTCCGCTGAAAGCTGAGTAAACTGCACCAGATCGGCAAACAAAACCGTCACCTCAGAAAACGCATCCGCAATCTTGCTGCGTCCCTCCTTCAAATCCCTGGCAATCGGTTTCGGCAAAATATTCAACAGCAACCGATCGCTTTTCTCCTGCTCCGCTGCCAGTTCTGCCGTCCGCTCAATCACCCGCAACTCCAGATCCCGCGATGTGCGGCGCAGTCGACCGATTGCCAGCGTCAGGCCAGTGAGGGCCAGAGCCAACACCCCCACTAACATCGCCGCCACCCCCTGCAGTCCTTGATACGTTTGCGTCACAAACTTATCCAGGGGTTGGGTAATTTCCAACACCCCTCCCACATCGCCGATGCGCCAGTCCTTTTTAGGGCTGGCCGGATCCGTATTATGACAATCCACGCAACTGGGTTGCATAATCACCGCCTCGGCATAGCGAAAATAAAGGCGGCCTTTCAAAGTCTCCTCATGGGAAAACGACTCAGTTGGATGTTCCTCCAGGTAGCGGAGCGCCTCCCACTCAAACTCATCCTTTGGCCCAGCACTAGACTGTCGATAGGGAAAAGGATAGTTGCTATAGAGCCGCACTAAATTACCGCTGTCATCCGCACTCAACTGTTCCGCCAGTTCAATCGTGTAACTGGCTGGCTCTGGGATGGCCCCCGGCTGATTATGGTAATCAGCGGTAACCGTGATACCCTCAACCGCGATGGCTCGACTGACCGCTCTGTCGCTGTAGAGGGTGCGGGCATTGTTCAAGGCTCTGGCTGAGAGACTGGCACTCTGCAACGCTTGTGCTTCAATCAAGTCCGTTGAAAGCTGGAACATGGCCGCCAGAGCCATCCCAGCCCCAATACAAAACAGCAACGTTAAAACCAGAATTGTCCGATCGTAGAGCGGGCGAACCAGTGCCCTCCAGAAGCGTTTAACCAGCTGATACATAATGCCCCTAATAGCCTAAGCAATAGCCTGACACAATAATGTTCTCAATGCCTAAGCAATTCTTGTTGAATGGTCGCTAGAGTTGCTCTACACCCTCTTCTCAACATTGGTTCCCTTTTGGGGAATAGGGAACGGGGAACCAGGAAATAGTCCCGATTTGCCCGCCGTTCCAGTGGCAGAATGCAGTTTGAATTTGTTAGTCGAACTCCGGTTATTTTATAAAGATAGTCCCATCCTGTTATAGCAGGTTATAGAAGCGACTCGGAACAGCGTCATGGTTTCAGCAGAATTTAGGCTTGAAGACTGCCAAATATAATTTCTCAGCCAATTTCAGGCTGATGGATTTCAGGATGAAAGCGAACTTGTTCGTACAGCACTGAATCGCTTACAAGCCTACCTGCCGCTGAAAAGCCGATAAGCGTCCGCCGATCTCTATGCAGAACTTACCTAGAAGATGAAGCAACTCAAGCGTTGAAAGAAGCTGCGTGAATAGATTGGCCAGAATGAGCAAGTTGAAGCGAGGGATGGTTATTGATGTGAATCTCAATTCTGTCAGAGGTGCGGAAACAGAAAAGATTTGTCTCCTTTCCACTGTTGCGAACAATGTTTATACAATATCTACAATGGATGTATTCATATTATATAAATTGTTAACATAACATGGTGTTGAGCTAGAAAAGCCAGCATTGAAGTAAAAAAAGGAGTCATTGATGAATAGTGAAATTGAGAATACTCTTCAAAAAGAAATAGATGATTTAAGGCGTGAAGTTACTTTATTACGTGGAATTAGTGAAGAGGGACTGCCTACATTTCAATATAGTAAAATTAGAGACTCAGACCTTAAATCTCTGGTTACGATTGAAAGAAACATAAAAGATGCCACAAAATTCGATCGATGGTTCGATCGCGATCGAGAGATCGATAGTTCTCTTAAAGTGTTCTTGGAAAATCTCATCGATGAAAATGCCTCTCTGATTGATTCGTACAATGAAGAAGATTTGAAAATAAATGTTCTAGCACCACTGATTGGTAGAGTGAAATTCAAATCATTTGAAAATGAATTTAGAGCATTTTATGAGTTACCATTTTCATACAAAACAGATAGATTCATATTTAATGGAACGGTTGATTTTGTGGTGTCCCAAGGGCTAGTTGAAAGCAAAAAACCGTATTTCTTTATTCAGGAATTTAAACGAAGCGAGGAATTTGGCAACCCAAGACCGCAACTCTTGGCTGAACTTATCAGTGCAGTAGAATTAAATCTATGGAAGACGATCAAAGGTGCTTATATTATTGGAGGTAATTGGCATTTTGTGATCTTAGAAAAACTTGAAAAAAATACATATCAATACTTCGTCTCAAAAAACTTCGATTCCACTCGGTTAGATGATTTAATTGATATTTATAAGAATCTTGTATATGTAAAGCAAGAAATTATTACAATGCTATCTTCAACTCCATAAAGGTATTAAATCAGAGCAATTCTACCTTCGCACCGTGCAAAAAATTGTAGGCCAGAAGCATAACAATAAACATTGCAGCGCTCAAAGCAGACCGTAACAAACTCTAAGAGCCATTGAAAACGCCTTTTAGCCCAGTTGTTGATAGTATCGCAGCTTGAAACCATTTCAATGGGTACGATAAAGAATTGCTCAGAATCATAGGTGAAAAAAGATAAGGATCTTAAGATTTTATTCAAAGGGAGTCAAAGAACTCACTGTGTTTTTTGGGGTTTAAAGAGAGTCTCTAGTTGCACCAACGTCGTTTATAGGACCTATTTGAGAAGAGAATATTGAATATTAAGGAGTACGCTATGAAAAAGTTACCTATTGGAAAACAAGAATTTAAAGGTCTAATAGAAGATCGTTGCATCTATGTAGATAAAACTCAATACTTACTAAAACTGACTGATTCTACAGCTCCTATCTTTCTGTCACGCCCGCGAAGGTTTGGTAAGTCATTAATGGTGAATACTTTTAAAGAACTTTTTAAGGGTAACAAAGCACTTTTTAAAAATACCTATGCCTATAATAACTGGGATTTTACCCAAGCAAATCCTGTCATTCAATTAGACTTGAGTAAGGTGAATGGCGAACAACCCGATATCATTTCGGAAAAGCTTTTGGCGCTTGTCAATAATACAGCAGAATATATGGGCATCAAGATTAAAGAAACGTCATATCCCGATCTGGCTTTCGATCAACTGATTCGAAAAGCTGGGGAAAATACTCCTGCTGTTATTCTCATAGATGAATATGATACTCCAGTTCTCGATAACCTTAACAATCCTCAACTGATTGAGATCAAGAAAATACTGCGTGGGTTTTATAAAATCATTAAAGCCAATGAAGAATTTATCCGATTTATTTTCATTACTGGAATCTCAAAATTTACTCATGTTGGGGTCTTTAGCGCACTGAATCATATAGAGGATATAACGCTTGATAGTGAATATGCTGCAGTTGTTGGGTACACAGAAAAAGAAATTCGCTCTGCTTTTTCTGAACAGATCGCACTGGTGAAAAAGACAATCGGAATAACAGATACGCTGTTCTGGGAAAAATTAGTACAGTATTACAATGGGTACTCCTGGGATGGTGAGAATTTTGTCTATAACCCGCTTTCTATTTTGAAATTCTTAAAAAGCAAGGGAAAATTTATTCCCTATTGGATGGAAACCGGATCTCCTGAATTTATTATTCGTTATGCTGAGGACAAAAAATTTGATATCACAAATTTTGAGCAATTAAAGGTATCTGATTCATTTCTAAGTAAAAGAGAAATTGATAGTGCCTCACCGGAAAGTTTTCTGACACAAGCGGGATATCTGACGATCAAAAAAAGCGAAGAGGAAAGTTATGTCCTTGATTTTCCCAATGAGGAAGTTCGCCGTTCATTTTGCGAATTGATTTTAAATTCGCAGTATGCTGTGGTTGACTCTGATATTCTTAATGTGAAAGCAGAACTTCGAAACGCTTTGGATAAACAGGATGTTCATCAACTTATTACACAATTTAAAATAATTTATTCGTCAATACCGTACGTGCATTTCGATTCTAATAAAAATGAACATTTCTATTCGGCCCTGCTGCTTATTTATTTGCAAGCTGCAGGATTTGATGCGATACCGGAACGGTTGAGTAATAAGGGGCGTCTCGATCTCTCCCTTCACGATCGAGATAGAGTATATATTTTTGAGTTAAAAGTTAATGCTTCTCCCCAAAAGGCAATTGAGCAAATTATCGAGAATAACTATGCAGGGGCCTATGCCAATAAGAGTGTCGTTCTTGTCGGTGTGGAGGTCAGTTTTGCCGAACGAAACATTGTACGGTATGAGCTTAGGGAAAAGTGACCGGAATCATCTTTTACTGACGCACGAGGCGGAAGCCGAAGAGGATGTGGCGAGATTCGATCGGGCGGGTATGTCGGTAGGCGGCACGGCAGAAGCCGGGGAGGTCGTCCCAGGAGCAGCCTTTCATGACGGCGCGGGTGCGATCGCGCCGCTTCACCAGGGTCGAAGTAAACTCAAACACATTCCCAGCCATATCTTCCACCCCATAGGGGCTGTGACTGAGGGGAAAAGCAGCGATAGGGCTAGTGTGCCACAGGCCGCTGTCTGCCCAATTGGTGGCCTCATTGCGCCATTCATTGCCCCAGGGGAAATAGCGCCCGTCTGTGCCGCGAGCCGCTTTTTCCCATTCCAGGGCCGTGGGTAGGCGATAGGTGGTCCCATCCTGCTTGCCTTTCCACTGGGCAAACGCGATCGCATCCTCATAGGAAACCAGCACCACCGGATGCTGCCCCTCCTGGGCTGGATAGCGATCTCCCTGCCAGAGGAACGGCTTCACATCTTTGTAAGGATGTACCAGAAACCCCTGCTCCTGATAGTCCGCTGCAGAGATGCCGGGGGGGGGATGTCCAGTTGCTTGAATAAAGGCTTGATACTCTGCATTGGTCACTAGATTGCGCCCCAGACAAAACGCAGGTAGCGCGATCGCCGCTTCAGCCTCCTGCTTCCTATCGCTCCTGCTTTGCTCAGAGGGATGCTGCCGACGCTCCGGCTCCCCATCAAACCAGCGCCGTTGCCGCAAGCGCTGTTCTGCCTGAGCGACTTTGTCCGGGCTGCCCGCCGCCGCTTCAGCAGAAATGCGATAAGCATAGTCTCGCTCAGCGCGATCGCTACCGCTGACAAACGCTGCCGCTGGAATGAAGACAAAGTTCGGGTCAGCCTCGCAGCGATCGCGGGTCATCAGCAAGGCATCAGTCGACTTGCTCCTTATATTACCCAAAGTACACGCCGAAAGACCTGAAATGGTGAAGATAAGGGCAATACTGAAGCCCTCAATTGCCCAGAGTCGCATGCAAGGTTCAGAGATCCAATTGCATGCATTCTATGATGTTCAGAGACAATCAAGATTGACAACATCGACAGAAGAGGTGCGCGATCGCATGGAGAGCCAAAACTGGATTGTGACAGACGATAGCCAATGCCTGCCATTCGAACCCAGAGAATTTGAATCACCCGTCGAGATCTACCGACTCTATCGCTTCCTGACCGATCTGGAAGATATCCTCCAGAGCACACCAGACGACTACCAGCGCCTCCAATCCATCTGTCCTCTGGTCCGAACCCTCCTCACCAGCTCCTACTGGATTCAAATGGAAAATCCCCAACCCTCTGCCAAACGCGGCTGGGCCATCCGTACCCTTTACAAAGAACCCAAATTTCCCCTCACCGTCCAGCTCGTCACCTGGCTACCTGGTCAGGTCTCAAAAATCCACAACCACGCCGCCTGGGGTATTGTTGCCCTGATTAGCGGCGAAGAAAAAAATACCTTCTGGCGGCGCACCGCTGATGCCGAATTTGAGGATCGAATCGAACCCGTAGGCGAGCAGGTGCTGGTCCCTGGAGATATCATCGGCTTCATGCCCGATGCCATTCACCATGTTGAACCCCTGGGAGACGAACCCACAATTACATTCAATCTCTACGGCGAAGCCAACTACGATCGGCGCTTTCAATTTGATGCCATTAGCCATACAGCCAAAAACTTTTGATTCGGGCCCATGAGCAGAAATACAAACCCAAACACCGACCCAATTGTGCCAGACTTCTATGTCTGGGTCTCCATGCCAAAATGAGTGCTCCTCAATTTCCCCTGTATTCCTATTCCCTGCGGCCTGTCTGACCTTCAAACCTGCCCCTTTCAGATCTAACACCTAACACCTGATACCTTATAAAATAACCGTTCTGACACGCTCGCCTGGATACTTTGGCATTGCCTCTACAATGGAAAATCGCACCCATGAAACCACCTCTCCTTGTCTTGATCCCCAGGGAACCTAAAAGCCAAAACCAGATAGACTGTAAGCAAAAATGATACAGTCTGGGTCTGAATGCAAGGTCTAATATTTCTGAATGCAAGGTCTAATACTGACGAACTTAAATGTCTTGGTCTGAAATTCCGTGTTTGAACTTGGCCATTACGCGTCTGGCAACTGCTGAGACAGCGCACTTTGCAATTTGGGTTGTAAAAGCCCCCTATCCCAGCGGCTATGTCCATCACGATCGTGGCTGGCTTGACATCCTGTCCCAGTCGTGGTTGGCCTGGCAAGAAATGTTTTCTCCCAGCAATCCCCCCCATATTCCCCTGAAAGATGGCGATACAAAGCATCCTGTTCGCTTAGCACCAGACGCACTTCCCGCTGCAACTTCAGCTCCGCCTGGTCAACCCACAAGCTATAGCGGTCGCCTCATGCAGCATCTCGGTATCCACCTCTGGGAATGGTTGTTTGATGGCCCTATTCAAAGCAGCCTTGACAGCAGTCAGGGAATTGCCATTGGACAGGACAAACCGCTACGGTTGCGCCTGGAAATCCGCGATCCTGACCTGATTCCGATTCCCTGGGAAATCATGCAGCCCCAGCCGGGTAAACCTGCTGTTTCTCTGAACCAGCAGCTGTTGTTTAGCCGCACGACCAGCGATGTGGATCCGCTGCCTCCTCCACGCGCCAGTCAGTCCCTGAAGATTCTCCTGGTTCTAGGTCAGAATACAGGCACTATTGATGACGCGACAGCTCAAGATGCAGATCCAACCAACACTGCTGCCTATCTGGAGCTGGAGCAGGAAGCCGCCACTCTGGCAGGAATTCTGGAAAATTCTGGGCATACTGGCCTGCCTGGGCTTAATGGGGTATCAACAGTCCCCTCTACTGTAGACATGCTGTTACAACCTTCTCCAGCGGAATTAATTGAATGCCTGGAGACAAGCTCGTATAACATCTTGTTTTATGCTGGGCATGGTGTCCCAGGACCAGATGGAGGGGTATTGTTTCTGCGGCCAGATGCCCAACTCAATGGCACAGAGTTGGCACAAGTCTTAACCCGTTGCCGGGTTACCTTGGCGGTATTCAATGCTTGCTGGGGCGCTCAGCCTGCTCAACAAGATCATCAAGCGATTCCACGCAGCAGTTTGGCAGAGGTGCTGATCCATTACGGGGTTCCCGCTGTATTAGGAATGCGCGACTCAATTGCCGATCGGGAAGCGCTAAGCTTTATTGAATCGTTTTCACAAGCCCTGGCTGAGCGTTTACCCATCGATCGAGCAGTTGCAGTGGCTCGCCAACAGCTGTTGACGCTGTACAAGTTTAATCAACCTGCATGGACGTTGCCTGTCCTCTATATGCATCCGGAATTTGATGGCGAGTTGATTCGTTTGCATCGAGAAGGAATTACCGAATTGCCTGGGAATTCATCGGCCTGGCTGGAACGTCCAATGCCAACGGCCTGTTTGCGGACGCTGGAGGAGCTGACACGGGTTTGGCCGATTCGCGGTGGCTTGATGCGCGTGGGTCGCAGTGCAGAGAATGATATTGTCATTCAGGAGCGGTGGGTTTCTCAACGGCATGCTGAAATTTTCTGCCGTGATTCCCCGCCAGAAGACAATACTGGGCCAACCTATTTTTTGAGGGATTTCTCCCGTTATGGAACCTTGATCTGGCGACCTGATGGTTGGCAAAGAGTCCATCATCGCGAATTTCCCTTGCCGTCTGGGGCAAAGCTAAAATTTGGCAGTTCTCAAGGGCAGACGTTGGAATTTGTGATTGAGGATCCAGAAGCCTCTGGTCCGCTCTAGTTTTTTGCAAGAATATTTTCTGTGGGTTGCGGAACTGGACAGGATGCCATTGTAGATACCAAAACCGAGGATGATTTTCTGTCCCTCAAGGAGGGTCTATCAGTCCCCCAGGAGTTGGCAATATGGCAAACAAATCGATTCGATCTGGACGCTCTTCAATGTTTCCCTCACATACTGAACTGGAACTACTACAATTGTTGCTCGGAGATGATGGGTTTTACCCCTGGTCTCTGACAGAATCGGAATTAGAACTTTACTTTAGCGATTTGGAACAAGGATTCAGCTGGGAAGGTTGGTCTGATGATGAAGTTGCTGCAAGATCTGAGTCTCTTTTTTCACAACTGGATCGGCTTTGGCCTTCATCTGCCGCTAACCAGACCTTAGAAGAAGGGCTGCAGGAGACGCTGGCGCAGCGGTTTATCAATCGAATGCCGCAAACAGTGCTGAGTGCGATCGCACAACATGCTCGCCAGGTCTTTAATGCAGAACTTTCTCTGGCCGATCAGTTAGTCGAATGCGTTCGAGAACTTCTACCTGCATGGGGAGAAGAAGACTTGCAAGTACTGGCTCGTCCTCTGGCTTATGCGATGCGGGGCACTCAGAAAGATGAAGCGATTGAGCAGGCTCTTGCTTCTGTTCATCCAGGCGAATGGGAACAATTGTCGGATATCGATCGAGCGCGGTTAAGCTTAGTGGTAGCCCGCTATGCTCTAGCTAAACTCAGTTAGAACATTTACAAGTTTGCAGGTTGAAATGTTGACACATTCGAACATTTTCAGGTTTGCAGGTTGAAACGTTGGCAAGTTAGAACGTTTTCAGGTTTGTAGGTTGGAACGTTGGCAGATTAGAACGTTGATGAGTTCTCCCAATACAGCTTTCCAACCTTTTAACCTTCCAACCTTTTAACCTTCCAACCTCCAAAACTAGGCGACAGGCTTCACAGCTTGTTGAGAGAAGCCGTGCTTTGCGAGTTCTTGAGTGAGCGCCAGCATATTCTCCACCCGATCGACAAATAAGACCCCATTGAGGTGATCCATCTCGTGTTGGATGACGCGAGCTAACACATCGTTTGCTTGTAGCCGCTGCGGGCGTCCCTGTTCGTCTTTGTAGGCAACCTCAATCGCTTCAGGGCGTTTCACGTCCAGAAAAACTTCGGGAATGCTGAGACATCCTTCCTGACCGACACACCAATCGCGGCTGTACTTCTTGATAACAGGATTGATCAAAATCAGTGGCGGATTTTCCGGTTTGTCAGGTTCGCAATCAATGACAATGAGCTGCTTGTGGACTGCGACCTGGGGAGCAGCGAGGCCAATGCCATCTGAACCATACATGGTTTGCAGCATCTCGCGGGCAAGCTGACGGGTTTCTTCATCGACACGTGCAATGCGCTTTGCTGGTTGGCGCAAAACCCGGTCGCCTAAAAAATGAACATTTAAAGGTAATTTTTTTAGTTTGGTTTTTTCAACCAGAACTTTAGAGGCCATAGGATGCTCAACTCGCCAATATAGTCGGTCAGGACTGCAAAATAATCTGCAGTACACTTCAATATTACCAATCTTCATGAAGGACGGTTAACTTAATTCAGCGATTGGCGATTGGCGATTGGCGATTAGCCCTTAGCCAGTTCTGCCAACTTATTTCCGGCCTTCTGTCCTCTGCCTTCCATCATCAGTGCCAGAGATTTTCTCAAGAAAAAGTTTGACAAATGACAACCCTCTCTTCAAAATAGAGATCGTCTTAAACGAGGGACTGTAGTTCAATTGGTTAGAGCACCGCCCTGTCACGGCGGAAGTTGCGGGTTCGAGCCCCGTCAGTCCCGTAGAATGATTAGTGCTAAAGATTTGAAGTGTTGATGATGATTTGCTCTCATCGCGTGTTTTTTTTGTTGCTCGTTGTTTTTCCATTTCTGCGCTGAATTATGTCTGTCCGCGTTCGCCTTGCTCCGAGTCCTACCGGCAATTTGCATATTGGCACTGCTAGAACTGCTGTGTTTAACTGGTTGTTCGCTCGTCACCACAGCGGTCAATTCATTCTCCGAATTGAAGATACTGATGTTGCGCGATCGCGCCCAGAGTACACCCAAAATATTCTAGATGGCCTCACCTGGCTCGGACTCAATTGGGATGAAGGACCGTTCTTTCAATCCGAGCGTCTGCAGCTTTACCAGCAAACGACTCAAACTTTGCTAGACCGGGGGTTAGCTTATCGCTGTTACTGCAGTGCTGCTGAGTTAGAGGAAATGCGAGCGGCCCAGAAAGCGAAGGGGCAGGCTCCCCGCTACGACAATCGCCATCGCCATCTCACGACCGAGCAAGAAGCTGCTTTTCAAGCAGAAGGCCGCAGCCCGGTGATTCGCTTCAAAATCGAAGATGGGCGGGAAATTGTCTGGAACGATCTGGTACGAGGAAACGTGTCCTGGAAGGCTCGAGATCTGGGGGGCGATATGGTCATCGCTCGGGCAGCAACCGATGGCACAATTGGACAGGCACTCTACAACCTGGCGGTCGTGGTTGATGACATTGACATGCAAATTACCCATGTCATTCGCGGTGAAGACCACATCGCCAATACCGCGAAACAAGTCTTGCTCTATGAAGCGCTGGGAGCAACTGTGCCTATCTTTGCCCACACACCGCTGATTTTGAATCAGGATGGCCGGAAACTTTCAAAACGGGATGGGGTGACCTCGGTTTCTGATTTCAAACAGCAGGGCTATACGGAAACGGCGCTGGCCAACTATATGACATTGTTGGGATGGTCGCCACCGGATGCGGGACAGGAGCTGTTTACCTTGACCCAGGCGGCTGAGCAGTTTGAGTTTGACCGGGTTAACAAAGCTGGCGCTAAATTTGATTGGGACAAACTGAATTGGCTCAATGGTCAATACTTGCATCAAATGCCTGCGGAGGAATTGACACCAAAGTTGCTTCCTTATTGGCAAGCGGCAGGATATGACGGGGATGGGGAGCGCGATCGCGACTGGCTCAATCAACTCTCAGCCCTGATCGGTCCCAGCCTCAATCGTCTGGACGAGGCCGTTGAGATGAGCCAGTTTCTGTTTGCCTCCACGGTTGAGATGGACGATGAGGCGAAACAGCAATTGGAGCAGGAGGGTGCGATCGCAGCCCTCGAAGCCATCCTCACCGCCCTGCAACAAACAGACTCCTTCTCAGAAAGCGACGCCAAAACCCTGCTGAAAAAAGTCACCAAAGACCTCAAAGTCAAACGTGGACTGGTCATGCGCTCCCTCCGAGCCGCCCTCACCGGAGCCGTTCACGGGCCCGATCTGATTCAATCCTGGCTGCTCTTGCATCAACGGAACCAAGCCATTCCCCGCCTGCAACAAATACTGCAAGGCTGAAAAATATCAGAAATTGCTCAGGGCTTGACACATTTAGAACCATACAAAATTGACGCGAGCATAGATGAGTGGAGTCAACAGGCGTGATTATCCACGTCCTGATGTATCCCAATAAATGGGTTGCATAAATGGTTCTACAGCAATAGTTTTTCCGCTTAGGTGGTTTGCAGATCCCGCATTCAGTTCAAGCATCATCCACGATTCTGGCATTGTCAGAAGATCGGGGTATGGTGTTTGTTTATCTGTCGGTACAAATCCATATTTTGGATAATATGTTGGCACTCCCAGTACGAAAATAGCATCCACACCCATGGATTTAAGGTGTTTAATTCCGGTTTCAATCAGCTCTTTACCCACACCCTGTCGTTGATACTCGGGTAACACACCGAGAGGTGCTAACAGGTAACATTTCGTTTCAGGCCAATCGTTAAATGAAAATGGTGTAAACAGTACGTTACCTACAATCATCTCATCACGCTTTGCGCTGATTGAAATGGTTTCTGGTAATGCGAGGAAATCTTCTGCAAGTTTAGCGACCTCCTTTCCTTCTTTTTCGCCGAATGCTAAAAGATGAATGTTTTTGACGATCTCTTTTTCTGAATGGTTCATTTCAGGTTAGCTCGTAGTCTGCTGGAGCTTGAGTTGGGTATAACGCGGTATCAATAATTTAAGACTATTTGTAAATAGACGGAAAACGCGCTAAGAATAATCAAGGCGCGTTAGGAACGTAACGCACCCTCCAAGATCAGGTGTTCGAACTATGTCCTCCAAAAATGAGCTTCAAACCCTACTCAAAACCCAATACGGGATCAACAAAAACATCAGCCAACCTCTTGCTAAAGAAGATTGCGAAAAATTAGTTGCGACATTGGCAGTGCAACCCAGTCTGGTCAAACTCATTCAATCTTTCGCCTCTAAGAACTCAGATCTAAGTCAGAATAATCGATACTACGGCCAAATGCGCAGCCAAGCCGAAAAGAAATTAAAAACCATACAAGCCGAATACACTCAATTTGAAGAACAGATTGCTCAGTTGGAGCAATCTAAGGAAAAATTGGCTGGGCGAAAGCAAACTCTCGAAGCAGAAATCGAACATCTGACGGTTCAGAATCAGACTCTCGACACCAAAGTGCAAACATTAACCACTCGCAACGATGAACTAGTCGAAGCAAACGACCAGCTGAAGAAAGATAATAAAGACCTGAAAAACGTTGTCGATCAGATCAAACTACGATTAGCTCGCGATACAAAGATGCTGTTGAAATATGAAGATAGCGAAATCCGCAAAGCACTGATCCGTTTATTTCGTTGGACGTTGGGATAGAGGCAATTCACCATGGCCAACAAAAAACAGAAACGCCTTTTCTGCGGCATGAACTATCGCGAGGTTCAACGCTCCAACTCCGATAGACGCAGCAAGCTCCCTCAAAAAAAGCAGAAATGGCTAAAAGCAGAGAGATACAAAAATGTGGGTTGGGATAACATTATCGCTCTTTATCAGAAGCTTAATGACTTGTCGCTTCAGCCCGATCCCAATGAAGAAACGTTGGAAGACTTATTTCTCAAGGCCGATCGCATTGGGAACAAATACCAAACCCCAGCAGAAATCGCCGCTTTTAATCAGCAACTATCAGTTGAAGTCAATGAAATTGCTGATGAGATCGATCGACAATTCCCTGACACAGAAATGGAATTTATCGACTACAGCAAACTCGACCGTAAACCCAAACAAGCTGCTAAGGACAAATACCGCACGCAAGCTTAACCGTTAATCTATGGATACTGACAATAAAACGCTAAAGGAACTGTTTAGCCTGGCCGACAAAGTAGGGAAAAAGAGATATCACAAACTCACAAGCCAGGATTTTGAGGACTATCGGAAATTCGACCGCTGGCGCTACATCAATGGCGATAGCGAATGCGGCTCAACTCCAGAAAGCAAGCAGTGGGTCAAGGATAACTCTGATTGGCACTGTCCTATCTGTGGGGAAAGATTTGCCAACAGAGACGGTAGAACGATCGACCATAAATTACCCCGCGCTCAGTATCCCTGGCTTTCCCTGGAGTTCCAGAACTTGTGGGTGATTTGCCGGATTTGCAACCAGGAAAAAGGCGAAATGCATTGGTACGAGTACGAACACTACATATTGATCCATCATCCTAATCGCTATCAAGATGTTGCCTTTGCCCGACCGAGAAAGTTGCTTCAAACCCTTAAGGACAGCTAGATCAGCTCAGCTAGGATATAGTGAATAGAATCATCTATTTTTAAAGTTAGACAAATGCCTATCCCACAGGTCAGTACGGAATATATTGCCATAGATCCAGACTATTGTTGGGGCAAACCTCGCATTGCTGGAACAAGGATGCCCGTGGCTGCGATCGCCGAACTGTATTTGGATCTAGGGCAATCTCCAGAAGAAATTGCCATCAAATACAATTTGTCTTTAGCCGCAGTTCATGGGGCAATGGCATACTACTACGATCATCAAGAAGAAATTGACTGCCACAGCCTTGAAACTGAGAGACAGGTTGAAGAGATGAAACGCAATAGTACACCATCAAAATTTCAAGCAAGGTGGAGAAAGATAAAGGGTGAGGGATAAAATTCGCTTTCACCTGGATGAGCAAATCGATCCTGAAATCGCTTCACAATTATGTCGTCGTGGTATTGATGTTACAACTACTATTGAAGTAGGATTGCGTACCTCCTCCGATGAGTCTCAGTTGAAATTTATTCGTCAACAGAAGCGAGTACTTTTTACTCACGATAAAGACTTTCTTATCATTGCCAGTCGCACCAGCAATCATCCGGGTATTGTTTACTGTAAACAAAGAACTCGTTCTCTGGATGAAATTGTTGAAGGTTTAGGTTTAATTTATGAAGTTTACTCACCTGATGAGATGATTGGACACGTTGAATATTTGTAACTGCTTGCTCGGCAATCGCCTGCCTCCCCAAAAAATCGCAATGCAGCAAAAAGATAAGTAGAGATTAGAATTGCTTGCTTCTTTCCTCCTGATTCCTTTCCGGATTAGACTGGTTGAGATACAAACCTCATGTCCCAGTTGAGCTAAAGTCTATCTATGTTGGGATTTGACTAGAGGGAAATAGGGAGTTTCGAACTGGATCAAGCTTATGCATTACCCAATGCTGGATCGAACATTCAAATTCTTAAAAAGAAACAGGTTAATCCTGCTATTGCTGCTGATGCTGGCAGGTAGTTTCTCTTACAATCCTGCCGTACGGGCGCAAAAATTTCGCTCCCAGGCCATTTTTGAAAATCTCACCCTGGAACCTAGCTTTGCGCCCGATCCTCTGACGGTACGCGGCATTAGCGGCGGCTTCTATGAAGCTAATTTGGTGGCAGAACGGCAGGAAACCATCACCGGGCCCTGCACTGGCTTTCTCGATCGAGAACCCGACCATATTATTAATTTGACCAGCTATTTTCACTATCTGCGACTCCAGGTGGAAAGCCCAGAAGATACCACGCTAGTGATTCGCGGTCCCGGCGGTACCTGGTGCAACGACGACTATGAAGGGCAAAATCCGGGGATTGCGGGTCAATGGCTTTCTGGCACCTATGGCATCTGGATCGGTTCCTACACCCAAAGCAAATATTATCCCTACATCATTCGATTAACCGAAGTACGCTAACCATACAGAACACCCTGCAGATTGCGCGATCGCAACGACTCTGTAGGGGTCGGTCTTGTACCGACCCTGGGTCTAGCGATTCCGTGCGAAGGAATCGCCAGGCAAAATCACTTTCTCTCGCAAAAAACAACGAATCGGCTGTATATAGCGCTAGTCATATCGGTTAGGACAAAATTGAGAGCGCACGAAGCGCGCTCTCAATTTTGTCTGTCTTAACGAGCTTGGCTATTGCTATACCTTGCGCCCAAAAAAATGCGCGAACGGCAAGTTAAGAGTGTGTGGCTATTGGATATTTTTTCCCTTGGAGTATTCTTATGCTTCTTGCCAGGGGGAACCGTAGTCTGCCTGGATGGTAGTTTGAGGATGGTTCGATTTTAGTAAGCTGATATAACAACCTTGAGGAACATAGCCTGACACTGAGGGAATGTCTCGATCTATATTAGCTCAATCCGGCTTGTTTCATCGCTTTCCAGAGATTGCTGCGGCGTTTGTGGCGCACCCACCATCGATCCAGGAGGGTTTTGTAGTCATCGGGACAGAGTTCCCTGAGCGAAGCCATCCAGAGAACCTGTTGGCTATATTCGGACTTGTGGGCTGATTCGGGTGGAGGTATGAAGGCATGCAGGTGATTCTGCCAGTAGTGCATCACCTGTTCGAAGAGATCGGCGGGCGCATATTGTTGGAGATACGCTTGGCGGGAGGGGGCGTCTTGACCTGAGAATCGTTGAGGTTCGATGACGACTTGATAGAACTGGGGAAAGTCGGGCCGATCGGGAGTATGAATTTCGGTTAAGTCTTTGGTCAAGAGCCGCAGCAGGTCGTAGTTTTCCCCTAAGTCGGTTTTGTCTCCGGGGAGAGTGGCAATCCATTGGGAGATCTGCTGTTGAAACCAGGTTGCTCCTTTTTGTGGGTCGAAGACGCTGTCAATCAACCAGGGAACCCACCAGCTATTGCCTGACTGGGTTGTCGTATAGCTGTAGCTGCCCGAGAATCGGGGTTTGGTGGTACGATCGATGCGATCGCGCCAGGAGAGAAATAAGGCGTGCCGGGTTGAGGGGGATACAGGGATCTCGGCCAAGGCTTGCAAGAAGGCTGACCAGTTGAACCGTTGGCTGATGGCGAGTTGCTGGATTTCCAGGGCATGGGCGCGTTCGGTTTGATTTAAGCCCTGGGCCGTTTGCTGGTAGTAGCCCAGCAACTGACTGACGTCTGATTCGTGGGTGCTAAAAAGGGTCAGGGTGGCGACCAATAATGACGTTTCTGGTGTCCAGGTTGTGTCTTGGCGTTGGGATTTGAGTAAGGAGTGCAGGGTTTCTGCGATCGCACCCAAGCTGCCGTCATAGTCCTGTGCCGCCAACAATGCCTCAATCACGGGCAAGCCATTTTGCCAGTGTTGCACAATCGTCAGTCGTAGCTTGTCCAGATAGCGTTCAGGGGCATACTGCTCGGTTAAATTTAGATAGAGGAGATGCCAGTGGGAAGAAGTCTTGTTTAACGTTCGCTGCCAGAGGGACGTTTCCTTGTTAGCGGTTAGTCCAGTTAAAATGCAGCGCCGATCGGTGTCAGATAGCTGGGCCAGGAAATTGAGCAGGGCGTCGCTGTCAAATTCCACTTCCTGAAATCCTAACTCAGACTGTCGCAGGTGTTGAACCAATTGAAAGGCGTCCTGCCCTCTTTTCTGGGCGATCAGGCATTCCCACTGCAACAGGCAACGGGTTAACTGCGGCTCTAGATACAAGCCGTCGGTAATCTCGATCCAATCGGGAATGCCTGCAGCAACTTCTGATTCAGTGTCCATCAGAGCAGAAACAAAGTTGCGATTAGCGCTAAATTGATGCTCGAATGCAGCCTGCAGCAGCGGCAGCATCTGTCTGGCAATGTCCTCTAAGTCATCCATAAACGTAGTGGCATCAAAGTAGGGCGGTTCCCAGTGGTGTTCCTGAACGAGATATTTTCCGTCTTCTTCTGAGGCAGCCCATGCGATCGCATCCCACTCGCCCCAGAGTTCAGACCAGAGTTGCGCCTGTTTTGCCAGAGAAATCCCCCGCATTTGAGCCGACTCAGCCGCTAGAGCCAGGGGAGGAACCGTCAGGCTCTGCTGAACCGATGGCTGGGGATCGGAGGGTTGAGCAATGCCCTGCTCCTGCACTTCAGACTCCTGCGATTCAGATGGGGAAGCCAGAATCTGGGGAGCCAGAATCTGTTGGATGGTTTTCTGAGTATCCGCAGAGAGCTGAGCCATCGCCTGTTCCTGCAATTCAGGCGATAGAACCGCAAACAATGCCTCAATCAGTTGAGCAATTTCCTGCTGAGTCAATGCCTGAAAAAGACGATTGCCCAGATTGGTATTGCCCAGGTTGGTAGAGGATCGATCCTGATTCTGTTGTCGTTTTGACATGGTGGTTGAAGGCCCGCCGAGCACCTTGTACAAAAACACCCGCAAGGGAACATCCCCCATATTACCCTAAACGGTTGCTGCCAGCACAGTTTGAGCCACACATGAGAGTTCAACGACATTTATTACGATGCGCGGTGATAATCTGGACTTTTGACTTTTGTAGGGTGTGTTAGGCGATAGCCGTGACGCACTGTGGATATACTGATTTCGATGATGCGTTCAAGGGTAGGTTGACTTGGGGTGGGCGGGATGTCAGCGAGATTGGTTATTCTTGGGCGTTGAGCTGCGATCGCAATCGTTCCAGCTCCTGCTCAGCAGCCTCTGCCCGCTGACGTTCTTGCTCTGCCCGCTGGCGTTCCTGCTCGGTGCGCTGGCGTTCTTGCTCGGTGCGCTGGCGTTCTTGTTCTGCCTGCTGGCGTTCTTGTTCTGCCCGTTGGCGCTCTTGCTCGGCTTGTTGACTCAGTTCCTCTTCCGGCAGGGGCACGAGATCGCCTTCGGGAGTGAAAAACCGCAACTGCCGATCGTGGATGCCTAAATAGAGCTGCAACTGCTGGCTCCACAACCAACCTTCAGCCGTCGGTTTTAGCGGTTGATATTGGCCGCTCACCAACTGGAAGCCCTGAAATTCTAGCGTATCAGGATGGAACCAGAAATAGTCCGGCGTACGGAAGACGTTTTGATAAATTTGCCGCTTCAAGCCGCGATCGGTCTTGGCGGTGGAATCGGATAAGAATTCAACAATGATGTTGGGATACTGACCGTTCTCGTGCCACACAATCCAGCTGCGGCGCTCCCGGCGCTCCGTGCCCAGCACTACAAAGAAGTCCGGGCCGCGAAACTCCTCTGACTTCAATTGCCTGGGGCTGTAGTAAATGGTCAGGTTGCCCGTGGCGTAAAAGTCAGTACGCTCGCGCCACCACCACTCCAACAAGCGCAGGAGCAATTCAATTTGTCGGCGATGTCGGTCGCTTTCCAAGGGCGGTTCGTCGCTCCATAAATCGGGTGGTGGCAAGTCAGCGATCGCAGCCACTTCTGGTGGAATCGCCTCTAGTTGAGTCGCGTCCAGTTGAGTCGCTTGTGGTTGAGTAGCAGGGGCAACCAGGGTTTCAGTCATGGGAATCAGGCCAACGCTACCTCATTCTACCTGCAGAAGCGGAAAGTATTCCACAGAAATGGATTCCGATCAATTGAGTCCCCTTGCGGGGAATGGGTGATAAAACAATGGGTTACGAGTCACACCAGATTTGGAAGATGACAGAGTTTCCGTCCCCTTGCGGGGAATGGGTGATGAAACTTGTAAGCGAATTTACGGTAGATGGCCGCATTCCAAAGTTTCCGTCCCCTTGCGGGGAATGGGTGATGAAACTACCGGGGATCCCAGCTCCTGAATGTGGTAGATTACGTGTTTCCGTCCCCTTGCGGGGAATGGGTAATGAAACCTACACGGGCTTCCTGGATGCGGTTTTGGGGGCGAAGTTTCCGTCCCCTTGCGGGGAATGGGTGATGAAACTTGACTCGATGAACACACAGCTTATCCAAATTCTCAAGGAGTTTCTGTCCCCTTGCGGGGAATGGGTGATGAAACCTAATCAAACACAGATCACCTCTGAGCCATAGCCCCATCATGTTTCCGTCCCCTTGCGGGGAATGGGTGATGAAACTTCAGGCGCTTATGTGTCCTGACTCGGCTTCCTGGGTTTCCGTCCCCTTGCGGGGAATTGATTATGAAACAGTCTGGCTTCAATAATTCTAGACTTCACCAAATCTTATGGTTTCCGTCCCCTTGCAGGGAATTGGTGATGAAACCCTTCGCTGACAACTGCTTACCCAGTCAGGCTTTCAGACACCCACTCTCCATAGGTCTGTTTCAACTCTAAATCAGGGTCTATTTTTGGTCAATTTTGCCGATCGACAAAGGCTGAAACCCTTGCTCTGTGAGGCATCTCCATCGGTCAACGAAAGAATCAGACTTGTAGGATGGGCAAAGCGAAGCGTGCCCATCGCAACCTTATGATGGGAACTTACCACTTCTAGAGCCTGTGATGGGCACGGGTGTTACCCTTTGCCCATCCTACTAACTGTTCTTTATAACAAAAAAAACAGGGGCAAATGCCTGGAAACAAAGGCATTGGCAACGTTTGGACTGATTCAGTGTTCAAGGTACTGAACTCTTTGTTGCCATTAACCTAGCATAGATGAGGGGGAACGGGGAATGGAATAGGGGTTAGGTTACAGGGGGTAGGAATGGAGAAAGTAGATCGCTATCGTACCTGCATTGAAACGTTGTTGGAACGGGAAAGCCATTACAAGTCGAAAATTGAGGTGGTTGAAAGTATGCTTTTTTTCGATCCCGTGCGCCATCACTATCAATTGATGCGGGTGGGTTGGCGGGATTTGAAACGGGTTTACCATACGGTGATGCATTTCGATATTAAGGATGACAAAATATGGATTCAGCAAAACACGACTGAGCTGGATGTGGGGCAGGCGCTGGTGGACATGGGCGTTCCCAAGGACGATATTGTTCTGGGATTGCATCCCCCCTACAAACGCCCTTATACAGGGTATGGAGTCGGATAATGGTGCTGGGTTGATGGCCTGCAGTGCTGATCCGATAGAACCAGGATCGGCACAGGGCCGAGCTGACCCGATAGATCCAGGGTCGGCACAAGACCGACCCCTACAAATCGCCGCGAACTTGGTAGGGGCACCCCTTGTGAGTGCCCCGCTGCCATTGAGACAGTGCGCGATTCCAAACAAGACCGACCCCTACAAATCGCCGCGAACTTCGTAGGAGCACCCCTTGTGGGTGCCCTGCTGCTGCCATTGGGACTGTGCGCGATTCCAAACAAGGCCAACCCCTACAAATCGCCGCGAACTTGGTAGGGACACCCCTTGTGAGTGCCTTGCTGCCATTGGTACAGTGCGCGATTCCAAACTGTGGGAAAAACGTCGTAGATAGGTCGAGTAGAATCTATTCGAGTTGACCAGATAGTCTCAGGGTCGGCACAAGGCCGACCCCTACAGGTTAAATTGAGGGTCGGCACAAGACCGATCCCTTGAATTCGTTATAAGCCGTTGCCAATGAGGAAAAATGCGGCCCAGTAGTAGGGATGGCTGTAATCGCTTCTGACGGCGGCTGGTACGGCTCGATCGGCTTGCAGTCCCAGTCCTCTTTGGGCTTGGGGCTGGACTTGTCGGTTGCCTGAAATTAGCGTCAGTTGGGCCTGTTGCAGTGCTTCTGCTGTGGTCAGGTTTTGCTGGTGCAGGGCTTGATAGAAGGCCGTCATCAGGGCCTGGGTGCCGCCGTCGTCGACGCTCCAGAGGGATGCGATCGCAGCCCTGGCTCCGGCCCGCTGCATCTGGTAACCAAACCCCAGGATTTCAGCGCCGTTGCCGAGAATATCGCCAACCCCAGTTTGGCAAGCACTCAAGACAATCAAATCCACTGCGTTGAGGCTCCAGCCGTCCACATCCTGCAAGGTGACGTAGTCGCCATTGCCCAACAGGATAAAGGAATCGCCCGGATCGCTGTTGACGAATTGGGCATGGGTTGCCAGGTGGACAATGTTGTAGTCTTCCATCTCGTAGACGAAATCCTGACCAAATTGCTGGTCAAGCCGTAGGGTGGTGTTGGGAACCGTTGCTGCAATCGTTTGCAGCTCAACGCCTGCGTAGGGCAGGCCACCAAAGGAAAAGTCTCGAGCACCCACTACAATCTGATGCTGTCCCTCAGTAAAGGCTCCCGCCAGAATATTCGGTTCGCTGCGGGGGCGGGGCGCGAACTCGGTGAGGCTGAGGGCAGTGATGTTGTTGATTTGAAAGCGTTCCACCAACCAGCGTTCACCGTCGTACAAGGCAGCTAAGGGAATGTAGCGCAGCGGCCCATCAGGGGCGTAGAGGAGAGTTTTGATGTTGGCCGCAGCCAGGTCTGACGCGATCGGTTCGATCAACCAAGTGTGGAGCTGATGCAGGGGTTCAACGCCGAGGTGGCGGCGATCGGTTACACTCTGTCGCGCCGCTAGGATAGTCTGGTTGAGGGTGGCTCTGGAGACGGCAACCGTGCGTCGGATCGGGGGGGCATTGGGCGTCACCAGAATCAGTTCCAGGCGGTCGTCCAGGATCAGCGGGTAGAGAATGGCGGCGTCTTGCTGCAATCGTTGCAGGTTATTCTGCAAACTGACGGTCTGTTGCAGATTAAAGCTTTCGGTGCGGGTATCCTGCTGCAGTTGGGCAAGTTGGGCTTTCACCGCTGGACTGTTGAGGAATTGGTTAAATCTCTGCACGACATCTTGTTTGGTCTGGCGTAGCTCTCTGATCTGTTGGCGCTGGCTGGGGGTTCTGGCGGTAACTGGGATCTTTTCTAAGGCTTGCAACTGCTGACCTAGAGCGATTTCCTGGCGAAACAGGGTTTGGGTACCCTGGCGAAGGTGCTGTTCTGGCTGACGCTCGCTCACTCCCTGGCGAGAGTCCTCGTTGCCACGGACGTTTTGCAGGTAGTTGTCGAGTTCCTGAACTTTGAGCAAGTCGAGCACGCGTTGGGCTTCCACGATTCTGTTCTGTTGCAGCAGCAGGTCGGCGAGGGCGCGGTAGTCGGCTTCGTGTTGCGCCAGAAAGAGCGCGGCGAAGTCGGCGGTGGAGGCGAGTTCTGTTGGCTGATAGTCTGCGCGGATGTCTTCGTAGGCGTTGATGGCGGCTTTGTAGAAAACGATCGCTAGTTCGGGTTGGGCCTGGGCAGCCAGAACGGAACCAATGTTGCCGAGGGCGGTGCCGACGAGATCGATGGCAGTATAGTCAGGTTGTTGTTGCAGGGCGGTGCTGAGGGCGAGGGCCTGAAAATAGACGTTCAGCGCAGCGTTGTATTGCTGATGTTCTTGATAATTCTGACCGATCTGGTCGATGGCGGCGACAGTTTGAAAGGTGCTGCCGGAGGCTTGCAGCAGGTCTATGTATTGTTGATGGAATGCCAGGGCGGTGTCGTAGCGCTGAGTCTGCAGGTAGAGGTCGCCGATGCGTTGAGCCGTTGAGGCTTGTTGTTGTCGATCGCCGCGATCGCGATAGAGGGCAACGTTCTGGCGAAAGAAGTCCAGAGCTCGATCGTCGCGTCCAAGTTCCAGGGAAACCTGGCCTGATTGCCTGAGCAGCCAGTCTTGCAGGGAAGTTTGCAGGGGCGGGGGCAGGGAATCAGAATTTTCGACCTTGGACGTTTTTAGCAGTTGGAGGGCGTGTTTGTAGCTGTCTAGCGCTTGCGGATATTGCTGATGGGCTTGATAAGAATTCCCGAGACGATAGAACGTCAGGGCGGTTTCGTTGCGATCGCGCAATTTCCGGTAAATGTCCGCTGCCTGCCGGTAGGTTGCGATCGCACGCTCCAGTTGTCCCGCTCGTTCGTAGCGGGAGGCTAAACGATCCCGCAAAAACCTGGCTTGCTGCGACCGATTGCCCAATCGTCTATCAATGGCGACAATCTGGTGATAGAGCACGAATGCCCGATCGTACTGCTGGCGTTGGAAATACAGATCCCCCAGTTCTCTCGAGACCCTTTTTTGCCCGAGAAAGTCGTTTGCTGCTTGATACAAAGCCAGCGCTTGCTCGTAGGCTTCAATTCCCTGCTGGTCGAATTCGGGTTGTTCGAATTGGCTGAGAACGCTGGCTACTTCAGCCAGGGCATTGGCTTCCTGTTTGCGATCGCGAGACTCTTGAGCGAGTTCCAGGGCCTGCTGCTTAAACTCCAGCGCCAGGGTCAACTGCCCAGCTGCCGCATAGCGAGACCCCAGAAGACTCAGTTGTGTGCCGATCGCTTCGGGACGGACTTGCGGATACAACTTCAACGCTTGCTGGTACAGCGCTTGTGCCTGGTCGTAGCGTCCCGCAGCAAAGTCAGCAGTGGCGAGACGCTCCAATGTGCTGGCGATTTTATCGGCATCTCCCAGCTGCTGATACAGTTCCAGGGCTTGCTGGCGAAAACGTCGCGCCTGTTCCGGCGGGCCTTTAAAGAGAAGATACTGCTCGCCGATCTCTTCCAATCTTTCGCCCAGATTGTGCCAGCGGTCCTCTTTTTGCCTGGGATCGAGTTCCCTGGATGCTAGAGCAAGATGCAGCGCCACAGATCGATGCAGAAACTCAGCTGCCCGATCGTATTGCTCCAGACGTAAGGATTTAAGTCCCAGGTCGTAGAGAATCCAGGCTTGCCCTTCGCGATCGCCAATTTCTTTGCGAATCGTCAGAGATTGCTGATAATGCTGGAAAAATTCGTTATATTGCTTGGCTGAATAGTAAATATGCCCCAGAGTGGACAGTGCTTTGGCTTCTCTATGACGATCGCCCAGCTGCTGGTAGATTCCTATAGCCCGTTGGCCGAGCGCGATCGCGGTTTCGTACTGGCGGCTCAGCTGGTATTGAACGCTCATTTGCCGCAGGTACCTCAAAGCAGAGTCCCACCTGCCTGCTCCTTCCAGCAGTTCTAGCGCCTGTTGATGGGCGACAAAGGCCGACTCATATTGTCCCTGCTTCAGGTAAAGGTGACCGATGATATTCAGGACTTCTGCTTGTTTCCCCGAACGACCCAAAGTCTGGTAGAGCGTCAGCGCCTGGTTGCAGGCTGCAGTTGCAGTCTCTAGCTCGCTTTGGCGATGTTTTCGACAGAGCACCAACCAGCGATCGGCCTCAGCCGTCTCAGCCGTCTGACGGTCTGGGTCTTGGGCAATTCTGCCAGCCATTGCCGATGGCACCGCAGTCAACAGTGCTGCAGCCAGAGCCGCGACAGTCACGACACTCAAACATTGCGATCGCAAAAACATTTCAGCTGCCTCCTGACTCAAACATTACGATCGCAAAAACATTTCAGCTGCCTCCTGACTCGAACATTGCGATCGCAAAAACATTTTAGCTGCCTCCCTTCCCAATACTGTTCGGTTTAGAAACGAGAATTAATTTCTCGCGTAGGAGCACGGCATTGCCGTGCCCCTACCAGTCTATTTTTCGTAAAGTTATTGAACCCGCTACCCTTAACCGAACGGTATTGCCTCCCTTCCGATCGAGACCGATCGCTATCCCCCACTTCACTCTTACAACCCATTCCTTCCCCTGATTAAACCGCTTGAGCAATTGTGACGAAGAAACTAGACTGATGGATAATCCAAGTTCATGGATTATCCAAGCTCATGGATACTGAGTCGAAAAAATCACGATTTATGGGGAAGTATACGCTCAAATGGAAAAAATGCTCGATATTCTGGTCGTCTATTAGGTTGAGCTAATGAGCTGAGCCAGATGCTCCAATTCGCCGCCCCGATCGACGGATGGCATGGCGAATTCCTGTTATTACTAAACCTTTCCGAGAATTGGAGTGGAAGCCCTCCGGGGGGGCTTCCACTCCAATTTCCGAATGAGTCTACTGATGAAACGCAACTGATTGAACCCTGCAGGGCGCAAGATCAGAAAATAAGGTTCTTCTCCATACTTTCATTACTACAATAGTCTGTAAATCATTCATTAGCGTTGCTGATAGTTTTTGTTGTTCAATGGTTAACCAGGAAATCACTCAAGCCGACCTGGATCGGTGGCAGCAGCTGATTCATAAAGTCATCAGAGGTCAAAGCACGGCTGAAGATCGTTCAGATCTTCTAGAATTATGGCAGTTTTTGGGTGCAGCCGGAAAGTGGCTTGAAGAACTTCCCCGTCTTAAAGCAAACATTGCGATTTTACAAGAACAGATCGCTCAGCTGAAAGACCCCCCTTTGGAATATGGGATTTTTTTGGGAAAATGTCCCCATCGGTCTGCGATCGCACCCACGGAACCGGAGCGGGAACTGGTGGTGGGCTTCCGCGGACAGCGCTGTGAGGTCAAGTTAGCCGTTGAAGGGGTGAGCGTTGACGAGCTCCGGGAAGGTCAAGAGCTGGTTCTGAGCAAAGAAGGAAATGTCGTCGGCATTGGCAAAGAACAATCCCAGGGAGGAGAAACCGCAGAAGTCGTCAATGTCATCAGTCCCCAGGGCACGGCAAGGGTGCTCAACGTGCCCGCAGAGAACGAACCCCTGCGGGTGCAATGGCCTGATGGCGACAAATTTGAGGTCAATTGCCCTGCGGCGCTGCGTCAGTCCCTGCATCCGGGCGATGTTGTGTTAGTGGATGAATCTGGGGAACGTGCGATCGCAAAAGTGAAACCCCGCCTGCATGTCCGTAGCGGCGGCAACGAAGGCATTGTTGCCGAAATCAGCGACTCTCTGTTTCAAGCAAGCGTCGATATCGGCGACCTGGTCCGCGTCGACACCCGCCTGCAATTCGCCTTCGAAAAGCTACCTAGCTATCAAACCAGCGGCTTAACTCTGGAAGAAGTCCCCGACGTCACCTACGAAGATATTGGCGGACTGGACGAGCAAACAGACGCGATCAAAGATGCCATCGAACTCCCCTACATTCACCAAAAATTGTTTCAAGACTACCAACTAGAGCGTCCCAAAGGAATTTTATTATACGGTCCCCCCGGTTGTGGCAAAACCATGATTGCCAAAGCCGTGGCCAACAGTCTCACCCAAAGCATCCGCAGCCACCTGCAGACCCTGGAGCAAAAAATTTCCCTCTACTGGCAACTCCGCCGCAATCCCCAGAATGAGGATGCGGTGCTCGCCTACCGTCAACTGACGACCACCCCCCCTCCCCAACCCGAGAGCGTTGTTCTGTTACAGGAGAATAGTTCAGGGGAAGAAGCCCTGACGCGGCTAGCAGAGGATCTGCAAGTGAACGACATTGATATAGAAGATTTAGACAGTGCGTTAGAACGAATTCAACAGGTTTTGCGCCGCGAAGACGGCATCCGCAGCTTTTTCCTCAACGTCAAAGGCCCCGAATTGCTGAACAAATACGTCGGCGAAACCGAAAACCGCATCCGCAAGATTTTTGAAGAAGCCAGACGGCGGGCCACCTTCTACACGCCAGTCGTCATCTTTTTCGACGAAATGGAAGCCATGTTCCGCACCCGAGGCTCAGGACGCTCATCGGATGTCGAAACCACCATCGTCCCGCAATTCCTGGCAGAAATGGACGGCGTAGAAGCCTCAGAGAATATCTTATTAATTGGTGCCAGCAACCGTCAAGACAGGATCGATCCCGCCATTCTCCGGCCCGGTCGTCTGGACATCAAAATCAAGATCGACCCCCCGGATGCCGACGGCGCAAGGGCAATCCTGGCCCTTCACCTCACCCCCGATCTACCCCTGCAGCCAGAAGGTTTGGACGAGTCAACCAACACCGTTTCCCGACTCATCTTTCAATCCCACATCGTCGAGCGAACCCTGAGAGCTGTCGGCAAACAGCTTCAGGCAGACCAATTAGAGCAAATCATCGCCGCAATCCCCGCTAACGCCGACGTTCGACAAGCTCGCGATGCCAGCCAAACCCTGATCCAATTATGTGCAGACAAACGCATCAGGAACCTAACAGAAGCGGTAGCCCAGCGAGAACAATTAGCAGAAGCCATGATTCATGCAACAGTCGATCTCCTCTTCTCCATTTCCAGTCGCTTAGAAGTCGTCACTACCGAGGGAAAATATCTGCATTTTCCCCTGAAAGATTTCGTCAGCGGCGCAGTCCTGGTCAGCATCGTCTCTCGAGCCAAAAAAATAGCCCTGAAGCGACAAATTGCCGCCAGCGGCAGCCAACAACTGGGGATTCAGCTCGCCGACCTCGAAACAGCCCTGCAAACCGAATTCCAGGAAAATGCCGAACAATTGGTAACGTCCCAATTACCCGAAGGCGTGCAGACCGTAGAAGTTCATCTGGAAGAAGAAAAGCAAGCCCCCTGGCAGGTCGAGAAAGTTAGAATTTATCAAGCCAGCTAATCCTAAACAAATCAACTCCTATCCTGGATAGCCTGATTCAGAATCGTAATCACCTCTGCAACGCCTGGAATTTCGACGGGACATTTTGCTAAAACTTCTATTTCTAGATGAATGTGCAAAAATCCTAATGGCGGTTGCTCTGTTTCGAGAAGCTCTCGAAGTTGAACCAGGTTATCTTCCACTTCCCCTAAAGCGATGCTGAAAACTAGCTGTTGCAATCTTGCAAACACATCGTTGCCCTGACAAAGTTGTATCCCTTGTTGCCAGAATCTTCTGGCATTCTCAAGCTGCCCTTGCAGAGCTGCGAGCGACCCAAGATTGAAGAGAGGATTGTAATTCCCTGGCAGCAATTCCCTGGCTTTCTTCAATTGAGTTTCTGCTTCTTCCAACGATCCAGCCAACAACAGGATATATCCTAGAAGGCTGTAGGCTTTGCCCCCATCAGGGTCAAGGTCAATCGCCCGGTAGCAACACGCGATCGCCGCTTCATATTCGCCTTGGATACGATACACTCTTCCTAGCTCAATATGCGGATAAGGACGATCGGGATTCAGTTCAATCGCTTTTTGGAAAGAAGCGATCGCTGCCTCATATTCTCCCTGGATACGATACACGTTTCCAAGTTCAGTGTATGAATTAGGAAGATTGGGGTTGGCTTCAATCGCTTTTTGGAAAGAAGCGATCGCCGCCTCATATTTCCCTTGATTATGATATTGGTATCCCAATGCATTATCTGATTCTTGGATGCGGCAGTTGCGGATAGTGGAGTTGGCTCTGACGTGGACTCCCACCCCGGACAAGGTATTAAAAAAAATGTCACATTTCTCGACAATCCCTCGCCCGTTTTCATGGATATAGATGCCCCATGACTGGCCATCGTGGATTTTGCAGTTACGAATCGCTGGATTTCCTTCTTCTTCGATTTCCACCCCAGCCAAGGTATTCGCAAAGATGTCGCAACCTTCTATCATCCCCTCTCCTTGCTTAAAAATCCGTATACCATCGCCTTGACCATGATGGATTTTGCAGTTACGGATCGCTGGATTTCCTTTTTCTTCGATTGCCACCTCAGCCAACCTATTCGCGAAGATATCGCAATCTTCTACTACACTTTGACTATTCTCTTGAACTAAGACACCCCCACTTCTGCCATCATGGATTTTACAGCGACGGATAAGCGAACTGCCCCCTTTGACAAGTGCAATTCCTGGATAGCTGTTGCCAAAGATATCGCAGTCTTCTACTGTCCCTTGACCTTGCTGGTAAATGCAGATCCCATTCATGCCGCTATCATGAATTTTGCAGTGACGGATAATGGGTTGGGCAGTAGTCCCTTGAATAAAGACACACGAGAACGAATCAGAGGTAATATCGCAGTTTGTCAGCAGCAATTCTCCCTGAGGGATATTGACCCCATAGTGTTTCTCTGCACAGCCATGGATCGTTAAGCCACTCACCGCAGCGTAATTGGTCTTCATGAGAATGCAATCAGAATCTGTACTCTCAATGACAATTTCCGCTACCGATCCTTCACCAACAATTTCCAATGGCTTGTCGATCGCGATCCCTTCCTGGTAGCGACCTGGACGCACAAGAATACGCGTCCCTGGTAATGCCTGTACCACTGCTTCCCTGATGCTGCGGTACTCTCCCTCCCCATTCTGGGCCACAATTAAGGTCAAAAGAGGTTGACCAGCACGCAGAGACTCCTCGGCATTAACACCTATCGCTTCGATCAATTTTTGCCAGGATTCCCTAACGCTGCTGCCAAATAGACCTTTGCCATCGCGCATCCTGGGGAGCGTCTCAAAGGCAGCACTATCGCTGACTTCTCTCAGTGCCTCAATTGCGGCAATGCGGACATCGGCATCTGGGTCAGCCAAAGTGGCGACTAGCGCAGCAACGGCATGACTATCCCTACTTTGGATCAATATTTTAGCCAGGATCTGCTTGACATCAGGGGAAGGTTCTCTCTCCAAGACCTCTCTGGCCATTTTCATCAGAGAGTCTGTGGCGACTTCGTCTAAACTCAAGTCTGGTTGAGCTAAGGCTTCTGCTGCTCGCCAGCGAACAAACCAGTGAGGATCGCGCAGTCCGTCGATCAGAACCTGGATGACCTGAATGGTCTGTTCCTTCAGCCGGACTTCAAGCTGGTGGATGTTTTGGAAGCGGCCTAAGCCTGCGATCGCCATCATCCGGATTCGATCGTCTGAGTGCTTGACCGCCTGGACCAATGGCTTGACTAGACGCGCCTCCACCGCTGCCAGCAGGATTTCGGGATGTTCCTCCAACGGTGCAGTTGCCAGGCGATCAGACAATAATTGTTCGCTTCCCCCCAGCACCCGTAGTTCCTGAGCCAGATCATCTAATGTCAGGTCTGGTTCGTTCTTGAGGACATCTTCTTCGAGAAAACTACGAAACAACTCTACGTCAGCTGCAGCCTCCCGACAGCGAACCTTTTGTTGCATCGCTAAACTCTGTTGATAACAATCCTGGGCGTTCTCAAACTGACGATGCTTATGGTGCTCAATACCGCGTCTGAGCCAGAGAACCCCCTCGCGGCTCTCTACATACAACCATTCTCGTGCCGATAGCGGGTACTGCTCATCCCGAATCTCCTGGAGTAATCCCTCACAAACCTCAAAATTGCCATGATACACATGACGATCGAAGGTGTCGAACCAGTGACAGAAAGCCAGATATGGATTGTTGTTTGCATAAGTATTGCGTATTTTTCGACAAATAGCCTCTAAGGAGCGAGGCTGCACCAGATCCGACACGTCCCATAGATGCACTGCTGCATGATCCTCATCTCCATAATCGCTCTCATGGTATGAGATGCAAGCTAAGCAAGTGCCGTCTGGTGAGAAGGCTAAGTCGTCTGAGAAGACAGCCTCGTATTCCTCCGAATCAGTTTGGGGATATAACTGCAGCAGTTCAGTAACGCTATTCACTGTCCAGAGTTGAACTGTTGTATCATTTGTTTTGGAAGCCAGGAGTTGACTGTCGGGTGCCCAGCTTAACGCGTATAAAGTTCTATTTGCATTGAATCGGCGCAGGCACTGGCCCGTTTTCGCGTCCCAAATCCGGATCGTGCCATCTTCAGAGCCTGATGCCAGTGTTTTGCCATCAGGGGACCAGCAGACATTTCCGATCCAACTCGTATGCCCTGTGAGTACGTTCTGGCAGGTTCCAGTCTGGCTGTTCCACACTCGTAGGGAATTGCTTGAAGAATCAGAAGCCAGCCAACGACCGTCTGGAGACCAGGAGATGCTGTTAATATACTCTGATTGCTCTTCAAACTCCAGGATAGTTTCCCCAGTTAGATCGACAATGTAAATTTGGGTGTTGCAACAATAGGCAAGACGTTGACTATTGGGATGCCAACTAATTGGATTAAAGGAACTGCCCACCTCTGAGGGCGTGTCTAAAGACAGCTGCATTTGCCCTGACGCTGCATTCCACAGCGAAAGATTACAGCCTGCAGTTGCTATCCACCGTCCGTCTGGCGACCAGCTGACACCAAGGTTGTAGTCATCGGATTCAGCTGTTTGTCGCCAACGCTGTTGTCCCTCAGCAGTGAGAACTTCAATTCCTTCAACAGTCCCAATCGCTAAGCGCGTACTATCGGGAGACCAGTCAACTGATGTTGGATATTCAGCTTCGCAATGCAAAATCCGTATGAGTCGATCGCTTGCTTCAGTTATCATCTACCTCACCCTATACCTACTCGCTGTCGCTCTCCCGATCCGTTAAGACGTAGAATAGTAGAGAGGTTCAGCCCATGAAATTACTGGGAGGTTTTCTGTTTAAAAACAAAGCGCAATCCTCCCTTAGCGCCTGCTTCACCACCAATTCCCCAGAGGGCGAGTTTGCCAGTTGCCGTAATACCGGCTGAAACTTCAAACTCTGATAGCTCGAAATTTTCGACTTCAACCGGGACTTCTTGCAGTAACTCTTCGATTTGTTGCATGAACTGTTTAAAGTTAGCGGTCAATTCCGACAGCTTCATCTTTGTGGCTTGAAATTTGGTAGAAACCTTACCAAAATCGCTCCGCAGGTTGTTGCCAGCTTGCCACTCTGTTGCTTCTTCTAAGGAAACGACAACGTAAATGCCATCAGCCTTTTAATGCCATCAGCCTTTTGTAGTTCGATCATTCGGTCATACTCCTACAGGTTTTGCACAACAAGAATGGGGGACAACCAGGTTTCGTCATCGCCCTCCTGGTTGTAAGTGGACTGCCGGGCTTTGAGGGCAGCCCGTTTGGGAGAGCGGGTTGCTAACAGCGACTCGTAGAATTGGTTGGCAAACCGTTGCGCGCCGCTGTCAGTGACATACCAGCGATAGCCAAACACGGTCGGAATCCCAGCCTGAATAATAGCTTCCATAATGCCTAAACAGTCTTTACCCTGCAATACTTCCTTTCCAGCTACGGTCGCTCCCACACAGCTACTCAGGTAAAATAAGACAGTCTGGGAATCTCGTAGAAGCGTGAATAGGGTGCGAGCCGTTAGCATTTCCTCGCCACTGCGGTTTTTAGGGTGTTGATAAAAAATCAGCCCGCTATTTTCCCCAGTCGCTGCGTCGAATTTACTATGACCAGCATAGTGAACAATATGATAAGAGCACTTCTCTAAAAGTTTTTTCACCTGGCTAATTGAGGCTGAGGACGTGGGGACTTTCTTAATCTCCACTTTGATTTTGATGACAGCTGCTTTCTGCTGAATTCTTTCTGCCAGAGTATCTATTTCCTGATCGGTACCAGTACGTCCAGTACCAGAGGAAATTAGAAGAAGTTTTAATGGCTTTTTCTCTCGAACTAAAGCGCTGATAGCTTGATGAAAGCTTTTCTTGTTAGTTTTCATCTCTGGAACTTGCTGACAGAGAGGATAGCAGACAATTTGTAAATTAGTACCAGTATCCATTAATTTACTTGGATTAACTGATTCTGTTATTTCTACTAGCGGCTCTTCTTCTAACTTGCTTAGATTAGTCGATTCTATTATTTCTACTAGCGGCTCGTTTTCTATTATTTCTACTAACGCTTCTTCCGTTTTTATCGGCTCTACATTCCCCGCTTCGCTCCAGTTGGTTTGTTCTTTTGAGCAGTTGCTTTTGGGTTGTAATATTATAGTTGAGGAATCTTGATGATCTGAAGGCATAATAGACGTAGTCTCTACAGTCTTGCTTTCATGCTCAATCTGTTTTAGAACCTCATGCTCAATTTGTTTCACATTCTCTTCATCCAAACCTAGCATTTGCTGGAAGTCATTAAGCTCGTTTCTCAATCGCTCCGTCAAGGGATCATGTTCCTGAATTACTTGTTTGAATGTCTCTCGATAGTGATCTCGGTTCCGCAGTTGTCGTCGATAAGGTTCTAGGACACTGTTGATAATCTCATGGGCTTTTTCTTGACCTATCTCTAGTTTTGCTTGTTGAACTCCTAATATTTCTTTCCCGACCGAGGTAATTTCTCCATCTTTTGCATATTGCTCTACCATTTGCCGAAACAATAGCAAAGAATCATTGATAGGGGCACGACTCAACACAATGTTGAATCCTTCCTTATCCGAAATAATTTGGGGTTTCTGTTTGGGTTTTACTTCCTGAACTTTCTTTCTGGCATAATCATGTAGCTCATGCACATAAATTAAACCGTTTCTATCTTTATCCGCTGCTCCCGTTTCCATACCTTCTAAAAGGTATTGGGTATAGAGTGATAAATCTGGAGTATCTTGCTGAAAGGAAGTTTGGGTTGCAGCAGAGGATGTGAGTACAACTCGTCCTTGGGAACCCATTTCATCGACCTTCAGCTGCTGCTTTAAGTTCAATCCTACACTTTTGGCATGCCAACCTTCTCTGAATGCACCACTATAACAGCAGTCCAGGATAAGCACCTGCCGCTGAGCATAGCTACTAGCCGATTGTTGTTGTACAAACCAGGCGGGAACGGCAGTAGCCTCAAAATCTTGCTTACTAGTTTGGCAAGTTGATAAGTAGAGTTGGTGACTATCACTTGTAATGCCATGTCCAGAAAAGAATAACAGCAATAGATCATCTCGCCCAGCATCTCTGAATAATTTCAGAATGGCTCTCTGGATTTGTGCTTGGTTTGCGTTGATTAGAGGCTTGACCGAATCAAAACCACCCATATCTGAATGCTCTAAGACCCGCGCCAACTTTTGCACATCATTAGCCGGAGCTGTCAGATTTGGAATATCCTCGCCATATTCTGTTACACCAATTAGTAGAGCTATTTTCACTCAGGATACCTTCAACCTTTGAGTTGGTTCCGTAGTCTTAATGCAATTCTTTCCAATTCTTCCAATTCCTGACGACTACTAGCTTCTAGATTGATTTCTTCATCACCTACTTTAACCGAAAGTTTTATGGGTTTATCTTTCAATCGATCGCTCAACCATTCTATGAATTTCGTAAGATTTTCAAATGTAATCACTGCGGTCAGAAAACCAATCACTGTAGCAAATCCGGGTTTACTGTTTGCTTCAGGATTCAAATCTTCAGTACGATCGGCTCTCACTACTTCATCCAAATCCCGCAGTTCGGGCAAAAGCTGTTTTGCTAGTTTAAGTCGTGTTTCATCCTCAAATAGGAAATCGTTCAGGCCAAACGTCAATTCTAGAGTAACTTTGTTCATCGCTATTCCTTTATAGATGGCTTTTGAAAAAGGTTTACCAGGACTCATGGACTTTAGAGTACGGCTAGTCTTCGCAGCCGCTGTTGGTAAATTTTGTAACATCAAAAACACTGATTATTCTGTGACTCTCTCTTGTAAACTCTATTACTTTATCTACTTTGCTATACCAACTGCTTCAAAGATGCGATAGCCGCTGCAAGCAACGATGTGATTGTCCTTCCACTGGAAGAAGATGCTATTTTCTTGGGGGTCCAGTACCATTGCCACATACCATTCCTCAGGAAAAAAGGTTTTGTGTAAAAAAACATCATCTCGCGAGAAGAACATTTTCGTTTTTTCAATTTTCTCTCCCTCGGTTTTCATTGAAATATCCACCAGATGGGTATGATACCAGCCAACAATTCTTTTGCCGGGGAATTCTTCTGTCATGCGACGGTTCTGAGCTTGCCAGCTTTCAAAGGTGTAACGCAGTTCAATCACACTGGAAGCATTATGTTCGCTAACGATGATGTCGCTAATTTCAACGATCCTTCGTCCACTATCGGTGCTTTCATAGATGGAACCCACCAGGATACCGCCCCGTTCAACCCCAGTTTTGCCTGACAATATTCCTTCTCGTAGTAAGGGTTGCATGACATTCTGATTGACATAAATGCAAATATCATCTGCTTCTGGATTTCCTATCACCTGGCTTTCGGTGTAACTGGATGGATCGCGATATAGGAAAGAGATCCGTTCAGGCGTCTCTGAGACAATCTCAATCAGCGATTCTGCTTGCTGTTCTAATTGAGGAATGCGTTCCCGGTCAAACTCTGCGTTATCATCGTCTCTCGCAAACAACAGGGTAAGATACCGATCGCCATCTTTCATCACCCCAAGCCCCATCAGTGCCTGGGTAATGCCATAGCTAACATACTGGGTGATGACCTCTCCAAGTTGAAAGTCTCGGCGATAGATGAAATTGCGCTCCTGCACGTACAATTCCAGAGTGAGGTAGCGAATTGGTTGGTCAGGCTGAAGGGGTTCCTCAAACTGGATGTCAATCCATTTCTCTTTTTTGTCAGTTACATTGTCAGGCTCAATCGTCTGCTTTAGAGATGTGTTTAAATATTCTCCATAGCGAGGAATCATCACTGCTGAGTAATGTTCGCCAGCCTGAATGGTTCCTTCTTTGACTAAAAGAGAGACCTGGGAACGAATAAAAGACTCGAAGATATTTTGCACTTCGACATCCTTTGCATAGATTGGGTTTCCTGCCGAATCGTTGAGACATAATTTGAAATATTTCACAGCCAGTGACTCCTGTCATCCCGGTTCGAATAATGATAAAAGTGGTGCCGAGACCACTTTGTTCTTCTCCCAAACAAAGACCCCCTGCTCGCCGAATTGGGGGTCGATTACCAGGGCAAGATACCAGGGTTTATCGGCAAAGAAGCTCCGATGGGTAAATAAGTCTTGACCGGAGAGGAAAACACCCATGCCGGGGTGAGAATGATACCAGCCGACAGTCATATTGTCTGGATAGCGAGCGCGACTGGCAATGAGATCTAACCAGGTGTTGCTGGTAAAGGTGACTGCTATTGCTCCTGCCTCGGTATGCTGCGCGGGTAAGGCGTGGGTGACCCTGACCAGATGGTGCTTTCCCTGCTGATAAACTTCTCCCAACAGCAGCCCTCCGACTTCTACGGTAGGGGTTTCACAGGTATGAGTACAGATGACCTGTTGTGCTTCGGGCGCGATATGGCAACAAACGGTGTTGGTCATTGTAAAGGGCGAGAACTGATGAGGGAAGCCTTGATGGGGTTGTTTAGTCCAGCACTGCCCAATCGTGACTAATGTCTCCTGATGATTTAAAGCAGGACTCATTGGGATCCCCCCTGTCCAGCTGTCATTTCGGGTACCAGGGTTAAATTTGCACCTTCTGTTACTCCAGCACTCTCAAGGGTTTCATCTCTCTGGAGCTGGCGGTTGCCAAAGGCAAGATGGTAGGTAATGGCTCTCCCACTGGGATCGGTCACTGGTAGGCTGAGGGCAGTTATTAGAGCCGGAACAAGCTGACTAATCTCTGCATGGGCGGCTAGTCTGGCTTCTTGTGTTTTGTTTCCGGTATGGTCTTCAAGGAAGACCCGCACTCTTGCTCCTCCAGATTGTGGGTGGCTTTGCTCGTCTGTCATAGCACAATTTTCTCTCCTTAATAGATAGAACTATACCAAATTCAAATCGGTGGTGATTGACTCTAGAATCCTGTTGCACTGTAATAATTCATCGATCCTTGTGTTAATTATAATTCCATCTCCGATCTCTCTATAGGAATGCGAGTTGACTGCGATCGGTTGAGCTTCAGGATGAAGGATGCGAGCTGTTGTTCGCGATCCAGATTAGCCAGGATCTGGATGTCGTAGGCCAGACGATCGGCATAGTTTGCCAGGGTTTTAGCGGCAAATCGGAACTGAGTTAAGTCGAACTTCTCCAGAGGGATGTCGAGCATCATCAGGATTTGTCCTGCTTCATCTACACCCAATTTAGCCCAATAGATCTGTTCGTTCAGCTGCAAGAGGTAAGCATAGAGAAAATTCTGATTTACAGCGTTGGCCGATCGAGCATTCTGGGTATTTTCAGTCGATAGTGGAATTTGGAAATACGCCCAGTAGGGATTGAAATACAGGTGAACATCAAAGACACGATCGGCACCTTTGTATCGGGCTTGCCAGCGATTGTCTTTCAAATCATCGACCAGCCCCCAGCCCCAGCGTTCAATGGATTGAAAATACTGAACCAGCGATTTGTGGGGAAATACTTCAAGTTGTCTGAGGCTTCGAACGTTACTTCGCTCCGTCTTGCTTTTAGCAACCCTGGTGCTCTGGTGTTGTTTGCCCTGCGATCGATCGCCATAAATACTTAAAGCCTCCACTGCCTTATAGCAGTGACAGCGATCGAGTCCTATCCAGGGAAGTTCGACCTGCAGCAGTCGTTGTGCCGATGGATCTGCGCTGAATTTAACCAGGAAGTGGCGATGGCAACGTTCCAGGTCATGCCTGTAGGAAGTTCCATCGTCCCTATCTGCCAGGGGTAGGGTGAAACAGAGCCAGTAAGGGTTCAGGCTGATGTAGAGTTGGTCCTCATGACGCTCCAAACACCAGCCCTCGGACTCCCCAGAGAAGGATCTCGACAATGTCCATCCCTTTTGAGCTAGATCCTGCAGCCACGTTTCGACGCGTTCAGCTTTTTCGCTCATTGATGCCTCCCGTTTCTCAGTCGATTCAGAGCATCTCCACCAGAGGGTTTCCAGACACGTTTTCCTCTTCAGCTGAGGCGGATTGTTCCTCAACAAAATCGACCGGACCGTCATCAACTAGAGTCACCAGGGGGCGTACATGTTCTTGCCCCGAGATCAGATCGCGGGTGTCGATGGGGAAGCGGTACTTATTTTTAGCAGCCCATTGCTTTGCTTCTTTGTTCAAAGCATCTTCGAGGTTGTAGTTACGATACTGGATCATCTGACCGACCATCAAGCAAATTTGATCCAGAGACGTGGAGATGGCAAAGGGCCTTCCCTGGTCGCACAGATAGGGAGGGACAATGTTGGGATGCCAGATAGGGGTTAACCAGACATAGCGAGGCGGAACGGAAGGATAATCGTAGCCAAAAACGACTTCCATAGCGTGTTGATTGATTTCTGTTGGTTCGTCGGTTTTCGAGCTTTTCATCAATCCTGTGCAGCGAAATGCGATCAAATATTTCTCGGGTGCTTGATCGGGGAAGCGGCGTTGAAATTCTTCTGGGGTGAGAAATCCATCAATTTTCTCTAACACATATTCAAAACTCATGGAGGATGCCAGAAAGGCGCTCGCTTCTTCTGCAGACAGTTCAGCACAGCGAAAGTCGATCAGGCCGCCCTGCCGGCGGAGGGGCAGCATTTGTTTAAATTCGTGGGTAAGTCGTCGTTCTCGAATGGTTTTCATTTATCCTCCTCTGGCTCAAATTGTTGGGTGAATGGTTGATTTGAAGTTTGGCTCGAGATCGGCTTCGGGCGTCGTTGTAACCCTCATTGGCTTGGGGCGATGGGTCCATCCTGGAAGAAGCAGCGCTTCATCTTGCTTTAGCTCGAAAAAAAAGGGGTGATGGCCGCTCTCCACTTTGAGAATGGCCAATCCTGGCACGCCAATCTGCTTGAGACTGATTTGAGCTGCAGCTCCCTGGCGGGTCAGTCGGGTGGTGATGTCGGGGATGCGGTTGCTGGGACAGTCTGGACAGGGGATTAAATCGGGGACGACGGCTGCAAAGGGTCGGTAGATTGCTTCTGTTTGCTGGCATTGCGGGCAGAAGAGCTGCCGGACCAGCTCGCGCTCTAGCAGCAGGATGGGTTCCTCTCCCAGGGTTTGCGCGGCTAGATCCAGGAATGCCCCGACAGTTAATGTGTCTGTACCAGCATCCAGGGGAATAATGTTGTCGTAGGGGTCGTGGCTGGGACAGTCTTGACGGCGGCTGTAGGTGATGAGTGAGGTTTTATAGGTTTGGCCGTTGAAGTAGAAGCCTGTGCCGGCGGGAACCTCTAGACCGTGGAGCAACTTGACGGCTTCCTGGACCTGGAGCGCGCCGATGATGGAGGCGCTGGTGGGGGTGGTGGGCATTCGTCCTTGCATGACGTCTTCGGGACGGAGCTGGGGGCAGGCGTAGTGCTGGTTCAGGAGCTGGTAGTCCTGTTCGGTCAGGGTGCATTCGTAACAGGCACTGTCGGGGGGGATAAAGACGCGAACGAGGCCCATGAGAATATCCAGGGCACCGTCGATCCAGGGGACACCGACGCGGTAGCAGGCGCGGTTGACGGCTAAACGGGCGGCGCGGTTGTCCAGGCATCCTAATACGACATCCATGCGCCGAAAGACCCCTGCTCCCAGGTCGTGTCTGACGTCGCCGTGAATGGGAATGACCTGGACGTCGGGGTTGATGTGGCGGATTTGCTCGGCGGCGACGTCGACTTTGCGGCGACCGGTATCTTCGAGTCGGAAGAGGATGGAGCGGGAGAGATTGGAGGCTTCGATGCGATCGCAATCCACAATCAACACCTTACCCACCCCCAGCAGAGCTAAATTTTTCAGCACTTCATTGCCCAACGCGCCTGCACCCACCACCATCACCTGAGCCTGACGCAAGCGCTCCTGATCCCACCAGCGGATCAGATCCAGACTGGCATAGCGATCGCGGTCTGGGTCGCGAATTTCTATCAATGGCTCTTTTGGAGAGGCATCAGACATGGAACCAATCCTGACTATGGGCGGGCAAGGACAATAATTTGAGCCTGTTTTTGGGGGGCGAACACAGACCGCATCAGACTGGCTACATCATAGCCACAATTGGAGCAGTGCTGCAGACCAAAAAAGCAGGGAATATGGAACGGTGTGTCGCAGTTGGGACATCTGGCAATTTCATCTCCAGCTTTGAAAGGCGAGCGATCGCGAGGATTGCCAGCCAGACATAATTGCTTCTGCTTGACGGCATCAGACTTCTCGTCGAGTTCTTCAAAGCGCATATAGGTTGCCAGAGAGCGCTGCAAGGATTTTTGCACCGGATAGCCGCAGCCGTAACGCGAACAGGTCGAGATCTGAAACCAGCAGTCTTTGTGATGGGGAGCCTGGCAGCGGGGACAGATCAGGATGTCTTCATCGGGGGCAAAGTTTTCGTAGCAGACCAAACATCGTTTGCCAACCAAATGGGAGTTTGGCTGCAGCCGCTGCACCGTCATCTCCCAAAATTCGACCTGAGCCTGACCAAATTCAAGCCGGTCTCGATGGCGCAAACTGCTGAGTTGAACCACTGGATACCCATTCACCCGTGTTGATGCTGCCTCATCTGCTACATCTAGCAGCACTGACACGCCATAGAGTTCTGAGCGGGAAATGACGGCATGATAGGGAGCAACTCCCAACCCCTCTGGCAGTTTCAACTCATTTTCAGCTGCTGTACCAATGCGGATGTTGCCCTCAAACTCTTTTGCTTGAGCTGTGCCAGTGGTTGGATTGCGAAAGACTAATAGGGTCATGGGATTGCTCTTCTCGTTCAGAATTTAGTGAAGAATGGTGACTAGCTCCTCTTCTTCTGGGGGAGGCAGTGGGGGAACAGCGGGTTGCTCGCCTGAAAATAATTGGTCGAGCACGGCATCAACTGTCCAGCGGATGAGAGGGTCTCCATCCCTGGGGACAGATAACAGTGCAGTTTCGGCGTCCTCACCCCCAATCGCACCGAGGGCTTCAATTGCTGCCAGCTTCACAGATCGATCCAGGGTTGAGTTGAGCACCTGGGTCAAGGGGACAATCTGTGCTTGATTGCCAAGATACCGTAAGACTTCAGCGGCCTGACGTTGTATCTCTGGATTCTCGTCCTGGAGCGCCTGTAAAGCGTGCTTTATCAGCCGGTTGACCATCGCCCTTTTCTTTGTCTCAAGGGATTGAGCGGTTTTGGTCGAGTTTTTGGTAAAGTTTTCCGACACGATCTTGTAGATGGATAAGGTTGGTGCGAATTTGAGCGTTTCTTTCTCTTAAGGATGACCGATCTCGACCGCAATGCGAGCATTGTCTGAACTCAATGCCTGGTTCCTTTGGCTTCGATCGTCGCTGATACTCAACGTTTGACAGAGAATAGCGGTAATTTCTTCGACTACTGGCTCCGTTGCACTACCCTACTCGATCCTAAATGCTGCGGTCGGTTCAGGCAAGACAATAGGGATTTGATACTCCATTTGGCTCAGTGCATCTGCTAACGGGTCGCCCCGATCGAGATCGGCTGACAGGATGGTGAGGGTGCAATACTGTTCGGTTGAAGCCGTAGGATGGGCCCAGAAAGCGTGCCCATTTTTATCCTGTGATGGGCACGGGCGCTTGCCCTTTGCCCATCCTACTACGGGCCTGTTAGGACGTGTTCTTGTAGCCACAATGTCTGGTCACCGTTTTTTTACTGAACAGTATTGGGTGAGGGGGTAGCGATCGCGGTCAAGGTTTCGGACAGGGGATGAAGCGGTTACTGTAACTTATGGCACTGGTATAGTTGCCAAATTGATATAGATATCATCGTCATCTAGATCGAACACGTGCAGGCGTTGAATGTGGCTGGGATCCAGTGCTAACTCCTGGCAGATGACGGCTGCAATCTCGTCGATGATTTCCTCCGTGGCACTGCCCCATTTGATATTGCAATCAAGGTTAGGATTGGCCTCGATGGACGCTGGTCGGTAGCCTGAAGCGATCAGGGACTGGTTGACGCGCTCGCCTGCATCCGGCTCTGACGCATAAATCGAGATCTGGTATCGGCCCCGGTTGCGATCGTCTTCCAGTGGGGAATCCCAGAGCAGGGCAATCATTTCTTCAACAGCAGAGTGCTCTTCTTCTGGGAACTGCTCGTAGCTGGAATGACGGGTTGTTTCTGAGGGATTTATGTCTGAAGGATTTATGTCTGAGGGATTGCTGTTTGAAGGATTTGTCTTTGATGTTACCTGAGGGATACGAGCGATCTGGCACAGTTCAGGAGAGACAAACTGGAGCGGATTGTTGATGGCAATGGTTCTGCCGTTTACCCTGAATTTGTCCCAACGATCGACTTCAATGTCTAACCACTGTTCGCGAGCGGCTGCGATCGCAGTGCCTCGAATCCAGGCCCGGGTGTAGGGCGGTGGGTTATTTTGCGCCTGCTGCACTTCCTCTGCAGACACCAGGAGATCGGTTTTCCCCTTGAGCAAGCGGGCGAACAAGCCCTCCTGAGGCGAGAGATTGTGATACTGAATGTCCAGCCGTAGCAGTTCGTAATACGTCGTCTCTCCTGGCGATACGTCCTCCCACGCCTTGCCAACACTCGCGAGGTACTTGTCCATTAGACGCTTTTTGGTGACCCAGTCAACTTTGCCAAAAAGCCGATCGGGGCCTGTTTCAAGCTGGTTCAGGGCCTCTTCCCACAAGTGCATAATCTGCTGCTCATCCCTGGACGCAGTCCGATCGTTAAAGTAGTCCTGCGCTTGCTTGAGATACAACCGTTGAATCTCGATCGCTGTTAACTGATTGCCATCTTGCAAGGGAATACGTACCGAGCAGGTCGGGTCGCGGGAGATCTGTCGTAGGGCCGCCAGGGGATCGAGTAAATGAGGAATTGTTTGAAAACCAAGCTCTTCTAGCAACCGCAGCACAATACCCGTCGTCCCCAACTTAAGATAGGTGGCCCAACCCGAGAGATTCGCGTCAGCCAGGATAAGATGGAGGCGGCGATAGTGTCCTTGCGCTAATGGCTCATTCTCGCGGGCCAGACTGATAATCGCCCGCTGGCTCTGGGTTTCTTCAGAAAAAATTTTTTCGATAAAATCAGCCCGCTGCATCATCTGAAAGCCGACCCCTGCTTCCAGCTTGCGACCATAGCCAACGCGACCAGCACCGCAGAATAGCTGTCGAGTCACTAAAAACGGGATTAAGTACCGGGTTGTCAGCAGCAGATGATCCTTAAAATTGAGCCAGGGGGTTTGATTGACTGCCATGTAGTTTTCATGACAGCCATAGGTATTGCCGTCAGCATCGGCATTGTTTTTGACCACAAGTAACTTGCCGTTGTAGCCTTGCTGAGCTAGTTGCGCCTCCGCCTCGCTCAGGAGAGAAGCCAGCATGCGATCAGCTGCTTTGTCATAAACTGCTGCTTCATAAGCATTGCGACATTCCGGCAGAGACCATTCAGCATGGCCGACGTCGTAATGGAATTTAGAGCCGTTGACCAGAAAGTGACTGTTGGGGATGCCACAACGTTCTACCAGCGGGCGGCGCAGCGCTTCAACGATCGATTGTCTTGAAGGCGGATTTCTCCCATTTTGAGTGTGGAATGCGATCGCATACTCTGTTTCCAGGCTGAAGACCCGTTCGCGCACATTACTGTCCCACCGTCTGTGTGAATCTTTTGACAAATTCTTCTGAAGACTGCTGCCTGAGTTCAGGCTTGGCTTGAGGGGCACCAATTATCTGCGTTCCATCTTCAGCAGCGGTAAAATCAGCCAGGATATCATCAATCCCATCCTCCAGATTTTGTACGTTTGTTTCTAGCTGCTCAAATGATTCATTGCGCTCTTGCCAAATGCTTTCATCTGGGTCAACCTTTTTTTTTCTTGAAGTTGTGTTTTCCTGGATTCGCTGTTGATTGGCCATAGTAAACGCGCTCGCTCCCCCTATATCCGGTTGCCACTAGAAGCACATCTAGTCTTTTTCTATTGTGGCTCACCTTCCTCAGGATTGGGTAGGGCGATTGATGAATCCCTATCCTTTTTGAACCAACACAGGGAAAAGTATTTCTGAAACACGACTTGGAGGGTTATTTTGAAAGCCCCGCACTGCGGGGCTTTCAAAATAACCTATTTTTAGGGCTGGCACGAAGAAATGGGGGTTAGCGCCCCCTTAGGGGGTGCTAACCTTCCAAATCGTGTATCAATAAACTTTGGCCTCCCTTCAGTGAAACAGCAGGTTTTACCCATCACTTTGGGAGCAACGCCATTCAATGTTTGTTTTCTGCTTCTTCTAAATCACCTGAGAGGATGTTGGAAAAGTGTTGGATCCCCCCTAACTCTCCTTGAAAAAGGGGAGAATTACGGTAAGAAGTCCCCCTTTCTAAGGGTGATTTAGGGGGATCGAGAGCGTTTTGTTACCGAGCTTAGACCTTTTCAAACATCCTCTAAAGCTTGAAGCAGGGTTGAGAGGTCTGGCGAGGTTTCTAGAAGAGCGCCGACCTGAGCTTTTGTGCCACTGAGTAAATCAGGTAATGATACGTAATACCGTTGTCTTGTCTCTGGGACATAGAAGGTCATTTCGCTCCAGTCCACCTGCTGTATCAGGCTGGCATACCTGGCAATGCAGTGCCCGCGCAAGTAAGCGCGGGTGTCTTCAGGCGGCTGATCCACAAAACGTTCAATCTCTTTTGCATTGAGCAGCCGCTCCACAGCACCGCGCTGCTGCAGCCGATAAAACAAGCCGATATCCTTGATGTCTGAACCCTGACGGATATCGTGATATTCCAAATCGAGCCGCCGCAGGGTAAAGTAGATCTGCCGCTGCCGCCAGTAGTCAGACCAATCCAGTCCCTTGTGCTGCACATCGTCTTCGAGTTGAGCAGAGTCAGGGCAGTGAAGCCGGAGCATTGCTAATAGATCTGCAGAGTCCTCCCCAACGACCTGCTGCTTGAGGGATAGCGTTTTGAGAATGAGGGATTCCCATTGCTGCATGCTCTGCCAGTCGCTCCCCTGACCCCGTAAATACCGTTCCAACAAATTTCGTTTAATGGCCCAGTCTAAGCGCTGGCTGAGTTGCTGCCAATTTTGGGACAGTTTGTCCAGGGTATCCTCCCAAAGCTGAACCACTTCTCGTAGGGCATCGGTGCCGTCGCGATCGTCAAGGTACATTTTAGCAAGATGCAGATACTGGCGCTGAATCTCTAGACCACTGACTCTTTCCCCTTTCGCGAGCAACAGTGGTGCTTGAAAGGTCAGGTCACGCGAGACGGTTTTGACAGCAGCAAGTGGATCTTGCAGGGTTAGATCCAGTGAAAGGAAATCATCTTCCAGCATCATCAGAATAAGCTGTGTTGTTCCGACCTTGAGATAGGTGGAATATTCTGCCAGATTGGCATCGCCAACAATGACATGCAGCCGCCGAAAATCAGTCCGTTGGGCATGGGATTCGTCGCGGGTATTGATCAGCGGACGGTGGTGGGTGGTCTGTAAGCCAAATAGGGTTTCAAAAAAGTCGGCTCGCTGTCCCAATTGAAAAGCAACTGGCGGTGTCCCGTTTTCAGATCCGACCTTGCCAGCACCACAGAGGAGGTTTCGAGTCACTAAAAAGGGAACTAACGTGCTCAAAGTTAAGTAGCGCTGGTGCTGGAGCAGGTTTTCATAGGTACTTACTGTCAGGAGATAGTTTTCGTGACAGCCGTAGCTGTTTCCCTTGCGATCGCTATTATTTTTGTAAATCGCAATCTCCTCTCCTTCTGGCAGCATGCCACTGGCATTAGCCCGTTGACGGCAGCGCTCAACGACAATCTCCCCTGCCTTATCGGCAGCCACGACATCACGGGGAAAAATGGCTTCAGGTGTGCAGTATTCTGGATGGGCATGGTCAATGTAAAAACGAGAACCATTTGGCAACATCAGACTGTACGGAAACCCTGTCCATTGACCAGAAGTTTTTGTCTGAGTACTCACCTCAGCCGTTTCCAATCCGATTTCTCTGTATCGATCCTGGGTGCGAAGCAGTTCACCTGCTTCTTCGCACTGCTGTAGCAAGAGCTGCGAGGCCAGGAAAGGGTCTGACTCTGCTGCCCCTCGAATCAGGATGCCATATTCTGTTTCAATACCAGTGACTTTGGGCAAACTCATCACATTCGCTCTAGAAGGAAGTCGGTTATAGCTTACCCTATCCTCGGAGAACCGAGATTCGCGATCGCAAGGATCGGGGGCAATACTGTTCAGTTAAAAATTGGCAAAGGGCTGAGTCAGCCAGGGTCACCTCCCCAGGCTGCAGCTGTTGACTCAGGAAACGAGCCAGGACTAATAAACATTACCAGGGGTTGCCGACAAGGACAAAACCGCTCCAGTAGTAGGGATGGGTGAGGTCTTTGTCGCCCAGTTCAGCAAGGGCTGTAGGGAGGGAAAGAGCAGATAGGCTGCCAGGAGTCACGAGGTTACCTGCTTCTAGTCTGACTTCGCCCTGAAGCATAGCAAGTTGAGTCCGTCGAACAGCTTCGGCTTTGATGGGGACTTGTTTGAGCTGCTGGTAGAAGCTGGCCATGAAGCTGGTGGTACCTTCGTCACTGACGTACCAGAGGCTGCCGAGGGCGGATTTGACGCCAGCTTGTACGGCAAGGCCAGCGAAGCCAAGTTCTTTCTCTTCGTTCCCCAGGGCAGTGCGACAGGCGCTGAAGACGGCGAGTTCTATGGGGGAACCGAAGAGGTTTGCTTGGCGTAAGTCGGTGAAGGTTTGTTTCTGGTTCCAAAATTGGATGTAGGAACTGTCGGGGGCGTCTGGCCAAAATTCGGCGTGGGTGGCGAGGTGGATGATGCCGAAGGGTTTGGTTCTGCGGGCTTGTTTGAGTCGTTTGGGGGTGAAATCCTGGTTGAGGAAGGATTGGCCGGGCCAGAGTTCGGTGGTGATGGCGGCAAGTTCGAGGGGGACGCCGGGGAGGGGGGATTGGTTGGCGGCGGGGGTGAAGGTTTCGGCCCCCATGGCGAGGACTTGCTGGTCGCGAATGTCGCGATAGCGGGTGTCGGTAAGGGAGAGGCTGGGCATGAGGCCGACGCTGTAGCGTTCGATGATGAAGTTCTGGCCGTCGTGGAGGGTGGCGAGGGGAAGCGATCGCAGTCCAGTGTCCATGATGAAAACGAGATGATCGATGTTTTGTGCCTTGAGTTCGCCTTCCAGGGGGGCAATGAGCCATTGATAGAGCTGCTGGGCAGGAGCGAGGTAGTCGGTGCTGCCCAGCTTGTTGCGATTAGTGACTGTTCCGAGGAGTTGGTTGGCTGTTTTTTGCACCTGTCTGCGGGTTGCGGTGGGCAGTCGTTTGCGAATGACGAGGGTGGGGGTGACGATGACGAGTTCTAGCTGATCGCTGGCGGTAGCTGGGAGACTGCGCTCTTGGGGTTGGGGGGTGATTGGACGGTCGATGGCCAGGGGCGATTCGGGTCGCCGACGCCAGCGCGGGGTCTGCAGGGCAGCTTGTAGCTTCTGGAGCGAGGGGATGGCTGGAGGCAAGGTTTTGGTGAAGGGTGAAGGGTGAAGGGTGGAGGGTGGAGGGTGAATAGTGGCGTCGGGTGAGGATAATTCGGAGGCGGTGAGCGATTGGGGGATGAAGTTGACGTAGATGAGGGCGGGTTTGATGCCAGTTTCGGCTGCGATCGCGCCCAGAACCGTGCAGGCATCAATTAATCCCTTCACTGAAGTGCCTGAGGTAATGCCCAGTTTTTGCTCGAAGTCGCGGGTGTGCTTTCCTTCCAGCGCGCCGATGCCAGTGTCGACAACGTCGCAGGTCGCTTCCAGGAGCGCTGCGGTGGGCTGTACAGGCGGAAAGGTTGTCCGGGGGGGGGCGGGCAGGGATGGATCCAGGGTCAGGGTTGCAGCGGGTGGGTCGACACTGATAATGCTGATGTTATTGCGAATTTCGGTGAAGGGGAAAGATTGAAAGGGCTGAATGGTGGTGGGGCCGCTGGTAATGGCGGCGACGGTGCCGTTGAGATTGGCATTGCCGACGTCAAAAGGAATGATGCCATTGCCGCCGTGACGGATGGTGATGGGGCCGCTGCCGAGACCCCCTGCAGTAGAAAGACTGGCCAGGGTGTTGTTACGGTCGGTAAAGGTGCCGCTGGCCCGAAAGAAGGCGTTTGTGGTGATGTCGGTGGTGCCACCGCTGCCGCTGTCGCCACCCTGGGCGTTGAGCCAGACGATCTGAATATCGTCGCTAGCACTGAGGGTGATATCACCCCCACTGGTCAGCTGACTGCTGGAGTCGAGAGTATCTGTGGTAATGGTGTCGTTGGCGCTGAGGGTAATTGCACCGCCGTCTTGTGATAAACCTGTGGTCGCGATCGCGCCAGTTTCAATGGCATTGTTTGCAGCCAGGAAAACCGATCCACCGCTGGTGCCAGCACTACTGAGATTGCCGGTAAATATTGAGCCACTGCCGCTGCGGAGAGAAATCCCGCGCCCTGGATTATTGATATCGCCTGTGAAGATATCACCAATTGTCGCAATATTCAATGCCCCTGTGCTGGTGGTTGTGGTTGCGGAATTGACCGTCAAGCTGGCCAGAGGTGTTGTTCCTCCCACTGTATCGTTGAATTGTACAGTGCCGTCGCCAGCATTCAGAACCACTGCCTGGTTACCATCGACTGTGCTGGCAAAGGCAATCTCGCCACCAACGGTCGCGATCTCGCCCAGGTTCGTTCCTAAAATTACGGGTACCTCAAAACGAATGTCACCGCTGCCAGCATTGATGCTGCTGTTGAGATTGATTTGCGCTGTGACGCCGCGGCCAAGGGAAATATCACCCGATCCCTCTGCCTGGATAGGTTGGTTCACAATCAGGTTGATATTGCTACCAAAAGCTTGCCCCAGAGCAATGCGTCCGTTGTTGACGGTGCTGATGCCGCTCACCCCGTTGACGGTACTGATGGTGATGTCGCGATCGCGGAAATCCAACAAAATATCGCCCGAATTGCGTGCTCTGACTGCGACATTGGCAACATCCAGGTCAATGCCACCGAGACCCGTGTCAGGAAAGGCTGAAAATCCATTGGCAGAATCGAACAAGAGCGCACCATTTGCCCCCCCCACTTTCACATCCAGCGCCCCTCCTTCAAAGATAGTACCGGTCGAAATGAATTGGATCGTCTTATTATCTGCCAACTGGACAATCGGGTCAGTACTGAAGAAAAAGCGAATATCGCCGCCCCGAACCGTGAGGTTATAGTTCTCTCCGCTCAAGCTGGCAAGATTCTGTAGCTGCACCTCGCCTGTTCCTGTGAATCCAGGAGTGCCAACCGTTAGCGTGCCTGACGTATTTAAGTTCGCCGTCAGCTCAGTGGTGCTGAGATTGAACGTACCGCTAGCTCCGTCGCCAAGGCCAATGGTGGACGCTGTTGTTGAGGGTTGAAAGGTAACATCTCCACTGCCGGCATCAATTAAGGAACTGGCGGCTAGTTCTATCGTGGCGGCGGTAATGGTGAGAGAACGGTCATTGGTGTTCAGAGTGCTGCCGGCATTCATCAGCAAGGCACCGACACCGTCAGCCACGCCGGCATCAGCAGCCAAGGCAATCGTACCGCCGGGAACGAAGTTTAACACAACACCAGGGGCAATGATGATGTTATTCGTTGCTTCCAGGAGGATGTTGCCTGCCTGCCCTTCCAGGCTGGCCGCATTGACAATGATGTCCATGGCAGCAAAGTCACCCGCTAAGATAGCCATACTGGGATCTACAGCAGCAGGTGAATTGGCAGCATTCGAGATCGTAATATTGGTCGGATCGAGTCGTAAAGTGCCAGGTAACCCTGCGGTGGCGCTGACATCAACAATGCCGTCAAAGGCAAGCTGGCTCTGGCCGGAAATAGAGACCTGCCCCCCTGCGCCGGCGGTCAAACCGCCCCGGGCGCTGATATGCCCGAAGAAACCAGTGATATCGTCTGACCAGAGACTGACCTGGCCACCGTCGCCACTGAGCAGGGCATCGGCGCGGAGAGTCGAGTCGCGGCTGATGGTCGTTCGAGAGGCATTGAGTCCAGTGTTTCCAGAGGGGTTGCCACCAATCCGAATCGTGCCGCCAGCGTTCAATCCAGAAACATCCAGGTTAGCGCCGATCAGACCGATGCGATTACCCAACAAATCGATTGAGGGATTATCGATTAAGGGATTTTGGATTTTAGATTTTGGATTTTGGATTGGATGCTCAAGGTTATCAGAAGCAAGTGAAGCATTGAGCGTTCCGGAGGCGATAAGGGTGCCAGTCTCGGGGGAAACGGAGAGACCGGATCCAGTCAGCCAGAGGGTTCCATCTGACTCCACTCTCGTGCCTGTTGCATGGTTAATGTTGCTTTCGGTTAAGAGGGCAGGCAGGGTTAACGGGTTGAAGGGTAAAGGTTGAAATCCTGGACTGCTCAGGGGTTCGACTTCTAGATTCAACAGCATGCCGGGTTGACTGATACGCACCAGGCTTTCCCCAGGCACGGCTGCGATCGCGATCGCGCCACCCGGTGCCGAAAGCGTTCCCGTATTCACAACCGTGCCCCCCAACAGAGCAATCGAATTGCCCTCACCGACTGCCAGATTCCCCGCATTGACAATACTCCCAGGATGAGGCGTGGCAAAAGCAAAGGCAGTCGGATGACCTACCAGCGCTGCGTATTGATTGTCGCCAATTGCATTGAACCAGCCGCCGTCAAAGCCAATTCCAGTTGCAGTGGTCGCTGTAAAAGCAGCCGGAATATCCAGTTGGGCATGGGTTCCAAAGACAATTCCTGCTGGATTCATCAGAAAAAGATTGGAATTTCCCCCAGTGACTTGAATCAGCCCATCAATGTGGGAGGCATGACCGCCAATGGTACGACTGAGGATATTTTGGATGTGGGGCTGGGAAAGAAAGCGCGCCATCTCGCCTGTGTCGAGGCCAAAGTCCTGAAAGCTGTGGAACAAATTGGCTCCATCGCCAGATAGACTGCCGCCCTGGATGTCATAGCGTTGACCATTCAGCTCCACCAGGGTGCCTGTCCCATCCACTGCTGGAACAATGGACTGGGCATTGACGGGTAGCGCAATCCCAAAACCAAGGAGAGACAACAGAACTCGAAACCGTCCCCAGCGTAATTTCATCGCTTGATGCTCCCTTGAATGCACAGCAGTCGCGATTATTATCTCTCGATCGTGCAAACTTTCATACTGGTATTCCTACTTAATCATTAGCGATTGGCGATTAGGGGTTGACGATTAGCCATTAGCCATTAGCCATTAGCCATTAGCCGTTAGCGGTTAGAGGATGTTTGAATACGGTCTAAGATCGGTAACAAAATGCTCTTGCTCTCCCTAAATCTCCCTTGAAAAGCTACCCTGTACACACATCTCGAACAAAGCAGCTCTATCCCCCTAAATCCCCCTTAAAAAGGGGGACTTTGAATGGGTTCCCCCCTTGAAAAAGCTATCCATTAGGCAAAAGTCCGTAGGACTTTTACCCGCTCAGACATCCACCCAATCTCGAACTTTCCCATTTTGGAACGAAAGCATGCGGGTTTGGGCGAGATCTGCGTAAAGGATAGTTGAAAAAGGAACAGTATTTATCGTCGAGATTTCCCTTAACTGCGATCGCAATCGGTAAAACAGTAGATTAAGTTACTCTGCCTTTTGACACCAAAAGCAATACATTGAGGCAAAAGTATCTGGATAAGCCTGCTCAAATTTTGCCCACTGATACAGATCGTTCATATCCCTGTCTTCAGGACATGTCTGCCGATAAGCGGTTGCAACTTGATGCGAGAGTTCAAAGCCAATAAATTTCAACCCTGATTGCTCTAATAGTTGCTGGATTTGGGGCAGGGTAAAACAGTGTTCCTGAGCATGGAAAACTAGATCGCGAAAATGACTGAGATTAAAGAAATCCTGGAATTTCATCAGTTTCTTTAGAGGATCGGTCTCCGGACTCTGGATAATCTCTTGTCGGTAGCGTTTCATGTCTGCTGCCGTGGGTTGTAGTCCTCTGGATTTAACTGCTTCCTGGGCAGCGATAACCTGTTTGCGCGCCTTTTTGCTGTAAATTGCCAGACGAATCAAACCCTCTGGTTTTAACCGATCCACTAATACAGTCAGGCCCTTGATTGGATGTTCTAAATGATGAATTACGCCACCGCAGCAGATGATGTGAAATTGCTTTTCCAGGGTTGTTAGGCCAAGGATATCCGCTTGTTTGAAGCTTAAATTGTTGATGCCTAATTCTCTGGCTTTTCGGATGGCATACGCGAGACTGCTTAAACTGATGTCAATCGCTAAGACCTGACTATTTTCGCAAGCTGTTGCCATTGTAACGGCTTCTTTCCCTGTACCACATCCGGCAATCAGAATCTGCAGCGGACTCTCAAGTAATTCAGCAGGGACTTCAAAGTGGGGAAATAAGGTTTTGATTGCTGTTGAGATTGGCTTGGGTGGGAGTTGAGTAATATCTATCCACCTTGGAAATGGATTTTCTTCATATTGCGATCGCACCGCCCGCGAGACAGGATTTTCAATGGTTGTAATTGCCTTTATTTCTGACTTAATCGCCTGTTCTTCTTGCGGTTCTTGCAATCCCCGCTGGATCAATAATCGTATCGGTTGGCTCCACCGATCGGCCTCAACTTCAAGTAGCTTGAAACTTCTTGCTAACGTTGACAAAGGAAAGTACAAACCAAACGTTGCCAGCTGCAATTCCAATCCACGAGATACATCTAAATCCTCTCGCAACAATCGATCGCGTACATCCGACTCGATCTGTTCGATCTGACAATGTTCTTCTGCACTGACCTGCAATATGTATTCATTATTCAAACATTGCAGCGCCAGCGAGCAGAGAAAGTTAAATTTAGCTTGAGAAAAATAATCAGTATCCTCTGCCATTGAATCCTCATTGATTAACTCTTCCAGCATGAATTGCCGAAGAATTTCGATCAAAGATTCAAGCTTGATATCTGTTAATAGAGTATGACTTAACAACGCCCGCAGTAAGCCTTTTTCAAAAATAAATTCCAGTTCCCCGGCTTGATATCGAACCTTTAACTCATCAATCTGATGATGGTATGCAAGCTCTAATATCTGATTAAATTCATTATCCAACTGCAGCAAACTGAGACTCGCCGTCCTCAAGAGATCGTTTTTGTTAATATCCGGCAATTCAAAGCATCGCTCAACCTGTGCCGTCATTTCTGCAGTCGTCGCCGAGAAAGAGATATGTTTCAGACAAATGGCAAAATACTTGAGAGAGTTCAGATTTTCTGGTTCAATTCGGATGGCATCGTAGTGGCAATCGAGTGCGTCTAGAAAAGACCCTTGCGCAACCAGACTGCATCCCAGCTTGCAATAGGCTTCAGCATAGTTTGGCTTGATGTTTACTGCTTTTTGATAAAAGCGAATGGCCTCAGTCAATTGTCCCTGTTCTGCCAGCACAACCCCTAAATTAAAATGGACATCTGCTGAAGTTTCATCTTGTTGCAGCAGCTGCCAATAGATGGTTTCTGCTTGCTTGAGATAACCCGATTCTTGATAGTTTCGCGCTGCAGTTCTTAACACAGCAACTAAGTCTTGCAGCCAGAAATCGCTTCGTTCTGAAGTCTCTTCAAAAATTGCTGAGAACCAGGCATCCTGAGCCTCTAATTCCTTATCTTGCAGCAGTTGCGCCAGACCCAAATACCAATAGTTCGATTTCTCAACCGGACTGACTTCAACGCAACGTTTATAGAGACGTTCTGCTTCGCTATAGCGACATTCGAATAAATTCCTGTAAGCCTCTGTTTTCAGGATTTCAGAATTCATCTCGATCGATCTCTATCGAGCACAACACGTTAATCATACTGTACCTGCATGAATGCAGGCATCACCACGGACAAAATGAATGGACTAAAACATGACATCAATGCGTTTATCTCTCGTGCGGGCGCATCCAGAGTTGGTGGGAGTCTAGAAATTAAGGAGATCCTTTGTGTAGGGTGGGCAGTGCTTTTGAGGGTTCAAGAAGGCTGAACGCAGCGCTTTGATGAGCACTGCCCACCCCGAGAGTCTCGGTTGGTGAGCATTTCCCATGGGGCATCTCAAATGGATAAAACAGCAACAGGCTGGACGCTCACCCGACCTGATAGACTCCCCCAAGAGTTGGATACGCCCCTCTCGTGCTCAAATTGATAGCCCTCCATGGAACGGGATTTCTAAGTGCATGGGTGGTACCCGCGCACTCAGAAATCTTTACATGTTTACCACGCCCCTCAGATTGGTGCTGTTATAAAAAATAACAATTAAAAATTGTGTAAATAGGTCGAGTTGAGTATCATAAAGTAACAGGGTTTTCCTTAGTTTTGCTGATTAGCAGGACATTACTGTTATCAGGGCATGTTAGAGGATACTGTCAATTTCACGCATCCAAGCGCTGGAATGTCCACCATTCGAGTACAGTTCTAAATATTGTTGCGGAGACAGACATAACAGCCAAAAACCTTGTCAGCAGCAGGTTGAATCATCGTTGTTCTTGCATATCGGGTTTACCATCCGTTGTTCTTCAGAACACTTTATTAAAGAGGAAACTTCACGATGAATGGCAAGATTGCTTCAACAATTGCTATTGGATTTATTTGTACTCTTGCGGGATCGATCGCTCCAGAACTACCAGCCATTGCCGGCACTCTTTCCGCTAGCGACATTGTGAATGATTGGGTCAGGTTTCCCGATCCCAGAGCTAGCTCTGATTTCGATGCCTGGACGGTTTTTGATTCAGACACCATTCGTTATACCGAGAATCGAGGACAAACCCTGGCCAGCGATTTCATTGTTGACGGTAGTTTCAGTTTCAAGTCCCGCATTCAAAACGTAGGTGATGACGATCGGTATGGTCTGGTGTTTGGATTTCAGGATGCAGCCAATAACTATCGCCTCTCCTGGGAAGGGAGGTTTGCCAATGGTGGATTTGCTGAAGCGGATGGCAGTAGAGGATTATCCTTGATCCGGGAAGTCGGGGGAATCACGACGAGTTTGTTCAACCTGGACACTACAGTCTGGCAAAACAATGCCGCTTACGACATCACCGTTCAACGCCTGGGAAGCGACATCGGCTTCTCGATCGAGGAGGTTGGCAATGGCATCATTGCCAGCACAACCGTTACTGACACCACCTTTACCAGCGGGCGTTTGGGTCTCTGGAATAGCAGTCAGCGGACGGATTATACGATGTTGACGTTTACCCCAACGCCTGAACCTTCCGCGCTCCTGGGATTGCTGACTTTGGGCGGCGTTGGGGCATGCGGTGCCCTGTTGAAGCGCAGGCAAACAAGCAAAGGATAGAAGTTGCAAAGAGCAATCTTGATTGCTAACGCTAATATGTAGAGCATTGCATAATGCTTTGACGTTCGACCCCTGACTGCAATGTCAGGGGTCTTCTATCATCAGTAGTTTATTGCCTTACTCAACCTACTGCCTGTTCAGGGGCAATGGAATCGAAATGCAATACCATGATTTGCTCTGGACGTAACCCTAATGACTCGTAGGTGTGACCAGCGCGATCGCAGAACTCTACTTCAAATGCCGCTCCCTCTGCCAAGGTCTCAACCACAGTTCCCACTTGACCGCGCCACAGATTGTATTCGGGCAGATTAACCGTTAAGGCAACTACATCTAGTACTTGAATCGGAGAAGGTGTCATTTGTTTATTTCCTCCTTCTAAAGAAGTTGGCCGATTGAATCGTGTTCGTCAATGCGATCGCAAGTCCCTCCGCATCGACGAATGCCACTTTACTGAATGCTGCCCAGGGCATCAATAATCGCTGGAACGTTGCGGCTCTCGGCGAAGCGGATAATTTCAAGCGCCTTGCTGAGAATATACCCTGGATTTTCAATCAGACGGCCAAGGAAAGAGACTTTCCGATCGAGGAGATTGATGGTGGATTGTTGCTGTGTGGGGGATTGGCCAGCCAAAAGTTGGGCATTTTCCCAGGCTTCTTCCCGTGCCTTGTCGATGCTGAAATTTGCGATCGCTTCGTCGGTTCTGCCTCCCACTTTGTCCAGCAGATCCAACAACGGAGAAAACTCATTGATGGCTTCCTGAGCCGGGTCGAGCAGGCTGGCCAGGAGATCGTTGATTTTATTGAAATCTCCCTCCAAACTGGGAAGCGCGCTACCAGGAGCTACCTCAGCCGCAGCAATGCCCAGGTCAAGATTAATATGGGCATTAATGCCCAGCAGCAGGTGTTGCAGGATAATCAGCTCGTTGTCGGCAGCAGCCTTGAAGGCCACTCTCCAGGCACGGGTGGGTTTGTTGCCGCTCTGATAAGTCTCGAAAGCGGTCAGATAGCGATTGGCAAAAATGACATCAAACTGTTCCATTCTGGGCCCATCATCAAAAAAATTGTCAGCAATCCCCTGCTTTACTTTTACAGTGACTTGCCGATAGAGGGCGGGGAAAAATCCCAGGGGGCTTTTCTTTGCCCTTTCACTGGCAATGATGGCATCAAGCTGCTGGATAACTTCATCAATGGTGCGAGCTGGCATCGTATGCTACTCCTGATAGAAGAATGGTTGATGGTTTCTTATAGAGGATTGTAAAGAATTTTGCTCAGAGATTTGCAGCAATTCCAATTTTAATGCAGTGGAATTTCTCTATATCGCCTGACAAGAATAGATTAGGACATGACAAAAGGCTCAAAACCAAATGTAGTCAACCTTTCCCTGCTGCCTGCTGCCTGCTGCCTGCTGCCTTCTGCTAAGGATTGCTTGCAACGGGTATACCTTGCCCTCCACAATAGATGGGAAAGTTCGTTTCTGAGTCCGCAGCGCTGGATCTGCGCTGGTTGGGCAACTGCTAGTTGTTGAAGGAGTATCGGTGATGGAATTCCAAACGCAAGCCCAGGAGGAGTGCTATAAAAAGCTGGATAGCTGGATTGAGGAATTATTTAGCGATATTCCCTGGGAAAAACTTGATGTGCCAGGGTTCGGTCTTTTCATGGGATCCGCCTGGGTGGAAATCCGCATTCTGCCCTGGAATGAAGAAGATAGTGTCGTTAACGTCCGCTCCACAGTCGTAACAGGAATCCAGCAAACTCCAGAGCTGCAAAACTTTCTATTGAGAGAAAATGCTGAACTGCGATTTGGGGCCTTTTCCGTTGATGAAGCAGGCAACATTCTGTTCGAGCACACTATTGTCGGCTCGACCTGCGATCCAAAGGAACTGGAAACTTCTGCGATCGCAGTCCTGGAAGCAGCCGACGAATACGACGATCGTATTGTCGGACTTTGGGGCGGGAAACGCGCCCTGGATCGAGAACCTGATTAAAGGCAGAAGGCAGGAAGAAGAAGGCAGAAGGCAGTAGGAAGAGGGCAGAGGGCAGAAAAGTGAAGAAGCTAACCGCCAATTGCTTCCTTAACAACATGAAATATTTCGCAATTGTTAAGGATCTTTAGGCGCACGGGTTCTCCTCGCACGTTCAAAGATCCTGATTTGTTTAGAGCACTACAGCCATAGGTTAAGACGTTTTACCATTCCCTGTTCCCTTTCACCCTAAGCCTGATGTTCTCACTCAACACCTGAGTGCCATACCATTATCCATAATATGAAAATCTCGTAACACGATCGACAACAATCAAACGATCGAATTTGGTATCGAGACACCACTCTAATCTGGAACTTGCCACTCAAATTGGAGGAATTCCTTAACCCAACCTCCAGTCCTCTGCCTTCTGCCTCTTTTCTCAATTTTTCCTGATCGATTGCCAACATCCCCTGAACAATGAACCATGAGCCATGAACAACAAACCATAAACCCGCAACAACCTTAGTCTTTTATTAACATACAACCCAATTGGCTCTTGTTATAATTCTGGTCGTTTGGCGAGCAGTACATTCAACAACACAGGACACGAGCAATATGGCGACTGAAACAGTAGCAAGACAGGACACGAGCGATATGGCGACTGAAACAGTGCTGAAATTCATGCAGAAGACCGCTGAAGATGAAGCGTTGCGCCAACAGCTAGAAGCATTGCTGGGCGTTGGCGATGGTGACATCAGCAGCGAGGCAGAACTCGACCCAGAAGAATCAGCGGCCCTGAAAGGAGAGCGCGCGCCCAAGGTCGCAGAGTTTGCCGCTGAGAATGGGTTCGAGTTTTCGGTGCCCGAACTCATTGTAGTGGTGGACACCTTTCAACAACATCAGGCAGGTACCCTGTCAGATGAAGAATTTGCGAAAGTCATTGGCGTACCGCCAGCTAGTGCAGGCAAAGGTTCAGGGCCGGTAGCCGGACCGCTCAAGCGGCTGACCCGCTACCTGAGCAAAACCTATCTTGGTATCGATCTCCCCGCTCAATAGTTCCAGGCAGAAGTCAGCAATCAGAGAACAGAAAGACCACGGAAATTTGCGATCGGCAGATTTTAAAAGGTTAAACTGTCCTGATGCGATCGTAGACTGCTATTAACAAGCAGATATGCAAAAATAATGGGGCTATTTCACTTAGTGAAACGGCCCCATTATTTTTGTCCATCAAGATTTTGTTGGAGATAACATGACTGACGTCATTTTAGGGGTTAGTGCTTTTGGACATGATGCAGCAGCGAGTGTTGTCGATAAAAAAACGGGCAAGGTGCTGTATGCAGTCGCAGAAGAGCGATTGAATAATCTTAAACATAGTAAAGTATTTCCGATTGGTAGTATCAAAAGGTGCGAAGAATATGCCAAGAATTGCAATCTGACCATTGCTGATATTGCGATTAATTTTGATGAAATTCAGTTTATTAGAGGCACCTTAAGCAGCGAAATCAGGTCCATTTTTGGTAACCAAATGGATGAGCTAATAGAGACAATTGTTGACCTTTATCATTATGGTGACCATTACTCTCTGAAATATGAAACCTTTTCCACAACTGTTATTAACCAGGCATTAGGAAAGCTGAAAATCAGTCAAAGTCAACACGAGTTTCTGAGAAAAAGAATTTATTGGTATTACAATTTGTCGATGCAATCTAAACGTACGGTAGGGATGCTATCTGCCCTGTACCCTGAGATAAAAATTCACCGCGTGAGGCATCATTTATGCCATGCTGCAAATGCATTTTTTAGTTCTGGATTTCCCCAAGCCACAATTATCATCAATGATGGCAAAGGAGAGTCGGATACGGTCAGTATTTATTCTGGCAGCGAACGCGAAATTCAACTGGTTTCATCAAGCAGCGTTCCCCATAGTCTGGGGCGGTTTTATTTGAATGTTACCTTTCGCTTAGGTTTCAAATTTGGAGATGAATATAAAGTTATGGGAATGGCTGCCTATGGACAACCCAAATATCTCGATCTTTTGAGAAATATTATTACTGTCAAAGAGAACGGACAAATCGCTTTTAACAATACAGAGTATTATAAAAAACAAGACAGTAAGCGTTACTTTGGTTTTTTGGGCTTTGACTTTACTGAAAAGATGGATCGAATTGTCCATAGGAGAACCAGATCTCAAGAGATTACCCAGGAACATTTTGACTTTGCCTGCTCTGCCCAAAAGCTGCTGGAAATCGTTGGTATAGAGGTCGCCCAAAAAGCAATTTCCCTGACTAAAATTGGCGATCTTGCCTTAGCGGGTGGAGTGGCTCTCAATGGTCTGCTCAATGAACAAATTAGATTACATTCTGGCTGCAAAAATCTCTTTATTTATCCTGCAGCTACTGATGATGGGACGTCGGTAGGTGCAGCACAATATGTTGCCTCTCAGTATGAAAAACTAGCACCCGAATTAATTCAAAATTGCTTTTATGGATATAGTCCAGAGGCCAGAGAAATAGAAACTGAGCTGCAACGACAAGAACTCATTTATGAGAAAGTGGGGAATATTCATCAAGCGATTGCGCGGTTAATTGCCAATCATCAGATTGTTGCTAGATACACGGGCCGCTCTGAATTTGGTCCCAGGGCGCTTGGCAATCGCTCCATCCTGGCGAACCCTTGCGATCCAAAAATGAAAGATATTTTGAATCGCAGGATCAAGCATCGGGAACCATTCCGTCCTTTTGCCCCGGCTTGTTTGAGAGAATATGCGAATGAATATTTTGAAATTGATGTTGATGCACCCTTCATGTTATTGGTTGTTCGGGTTAAGCCAAAAGCCCAGAAGGAAATTCCTGCAGTTGTCCACGCTGATAATACATCCAGGGTACAAACTGTCTCCGGAAAGCACAATCCAGAGTTCTATCAGACGATAGAAGCGTTTAGAAAACTCACAGATATCCCAGTTTTGATTAACACTAGTTTTAATATTAATGGAGAAGCAATTGTTGATACTCCTCTTGATGCCATTGAATCATTTATTTATATGGATATTGATTATTTGGCAATCGGGGATTTCTTAGTCAGCAAGCAGCTGAATCAAAATAGATTTTCTACGTTATCTGATTCTGAGTTTCTGGACATCAGAAAGAATAGATTCTCAAATTCCATCGATCATGTATTGAAAGATTACGATCTGAATAAATTTTACTTTGACTAAATGTAGAGGTAAATAGCACTGAAATCAGCAAATATGTTTATGTAGGGTGGAAATTGCTCCTGGAATATTCAAAGGTTGCCATCGCAGTTCTTTCTGATCGATGCCTCCCAGACAGGGGGGGGGACTGGGCGTTTTCCAACTGAGAAGGCTCAGCATTGTCTGGCGTCGACGAAGCCGTGCAGGTCTGATTCCCAGATGCCGATGTAGATGCGATCGCAATAGTTCCGTACAATCGTTCCCTTCAACCGCCCCTGGGTAAATTGATATTGACTGGTTTGCCGTTGCTGGATTTGCTGCAATGCTCGCCGTGCGTCGTCAGGTACGTTGCCGCCTAACATATTCGCTAGCGTTTGCTGCATCACTTGCGGATCCACCGATTGGCTGAAGGCGGCTTCGGTCTGACGCAAGCGACCCGAGGTACGGTCGAATAATAGTCCCAGTGTGCGATCGCGATCCAGGTCATATAGCACAGCTCGGGTGCGCCAGAGACCGGGGCTGGTTTTGGTCGGTGTACCCAGGGCCGCTTTCACTGTACTTTCGGTCGTACCAATGGGAAAGCCTGATGCCTTGCTGGCGTCATCTTGGGGCGGATTTCCAGCGCCCGTATCCGTCGTCGGAGAGGGCGATTCAGTCCCCGTTGAGGGCTGGGTTGTCGTGGAAGTGGGGGGCTGGGGAGACGTTGGCGAACGCGGCACAGGTGAGGTAGGAGTCGGCTCAATGCTGGCAGAAGGGGAAGCACTGGGAGACTCTGCGGGAGAAGCGGTCGCACTGGGAGAAGGTACAGGAGTGGGGTTGTCGGCGGTGTTGTTGGACGGTTGGCGCGAGGGTTGCAGCAGGGGAAGAATGGCGAGCAGAGCACCAACTGCGATCGCAACCCCGATCAGAATGCCCAACACAGGCAACCCCCGGCGCTGGCGCGGTGAAGTCGCACCAGGAGCCTGAATGACTTCAGTCGCTTCGGTGGACTGAGTCGCGGGTCGGGCACTGCCAGCCCCCGGAGCCACTGCTAGCGTCGGTACGTTTGAAGGGGGACTCATTTGAGATGAAGAGACCAGAGTCTGCAATGCCACCAGCATCTCTGCAGCACTGGCATAGCGATCGCGCGGATGAATCTGGATCGCCCGCTCCAGCACCAGCGCCAAACCCGGTGCAATCCCAGTCACGTCCTGCTGCCAGAGAATGGAACCACTTTCTGGATCGGTGGCAAACTTACGGGGTAGCTTACCCGACAACAAATAAACTGCAGTTAACCCCAAACTATAGAGGTCGCTCGAATATACCGGACGTCCCGCAGCTTGCTCTGGTGCCATAAAACCGGGTGTCCCAATCGAGATCGTACTTGTCCCTTCTCCCTGGGGATTCATCACCGTCGTCATCGTTTCCTTTACTGCCCCGAAGTCAATTAAGACGGGCTGACCGTCTCGCTGACGCAGGATAATATTATCTGGCTTCAAATCGCGGTGAATAATGCGCTGGCTGTGCACGTAGGTCAAAACGGGCAGCAGGCTTATCATTAAATCTAGTACAGCAGTTTTACCCATCACACCCTGCTGTTGCACCTGCTGGGTCAGGGTTGTGCCCTCAATCCATTCCTGCACCAGATAAAACTGTCCGGCTTCGCTGAAGTAAGCATAAAGTCGCGGGATCTGGCTATTTCCTTCCCCCAATGTTTCCAGAATGGCAGCCTCTCGACGGAAGCGCTCCTGTACCAGCTGATAGATCTGTGGATCGTTGGCGATGGGCTTCAGTTGCTTGATCGCGCACTGACGACCAGAAGGCATGTGGGTATCTTCCGCCAGAAACGTCGTGCCGAAGCCGCCGCTTCCTACAGGTTCAATGATGCGATAGCGATTGTTTAGCAAGGTTGACACAGCCAATACCCAAGCAACTACTTCAGATCGAGCAAGCCATTCTCTTTCAATTTAGGATTAAAACGAAATTTTTCTTTGACGCCGCGTGCTTCCAGGTCTGCTGCGATCTGATCTCCAACGCGACGCGCTACACTCTTCAACAGCTTTACCTGCGTTATTTCATCCACTGCATTTTCATATTGAGCTTGTTCATCAGGCGTCATCCTGGATTTTGCGTCAATCGGTTGAGTCCAGACTGCTTCATCGGCCCCATTGCCTGACGGAGTCGAGCCATTTTCTGCAATCCAGGCATCGCGAATTTCTTCCAGTATCGTTCGCCGGGGACGCTCTATGGTTTTGAGTTTGTACCAGTAACAGTGTTGAGGTTGGCGAACGAGATGTTGTCTCAGACTAAGATAAATGTCTCGAGAGTAACCCACAAATTGCAGCACTTTATCCTGGTCAAAAATGGCGTAAATCCCTACTTTTCCTTGGAATTCGGCAGATACGGTACCTTCATCCTCCAGATAGGCATAGTAGTTGAGGCTGGTCAGAATGGGAATATCAGTGGCAGAAGTCATAGGCATACCAGCTAGAGTTTGGCTTTGGGCTGTTCAGAATTTTAGCGGAGTTGAGGCGTTTAAACCATCATGCCACGAGAGCGAAACAGTTCTCGATCGAGTTTCATGAACCGTCAGGCCATGGCACAATTGATTGGAATCTCAACAATAAAGGTTGCGCCTCGATCTGGGGAAGATTGGTGAAACAGCTGTCCTTTGTGCCTTTCCACTACAATCTGGTAGCTGATGGATAATCCTAAACCTGTACCGCTACCGACGGGTTTGGTGGTAAAGAAGGGTTCGAACAGGTGAGATCGCGCTTTCTCAGACAGGCCAGGCCCATTGTCTGCGATGTGGATCGCAATCCGATCGTTATCCAACAGCTTCGTGCAAATTCTAATCGTCGGGGCAAAGTCTTCAGGGGGGGACAAATCTGACAATTGTTTAACCTGCGAACTGTTCAACGATTCTAAAGCGTCAATTGCATTGGTCAACAAATTCATAAAGACCTGATTCAGTTGGCTGGCGTTGCAAGTGATGAGAGGTAGTGGGCTGTAGTCTTTGATCGCAGTAATAGCAGGACGCTGGTTCTGCGCTCGCAGTCGATATTGCAATAGTGACAACGTACTGTTGATCCCCTCATGAATGTCTACGGGTTTCATTGGGGCCTCACCCAGGCGGGAAAAGTTGCGCAGTCCCAGGACAATATTGCGAATGCGATCGCTACCAAGCTCAATCGAGTTCAGCAGTTTGGGCAGATCGGCCAGGAGAAATTCCAACTCAATTTCCTGCATAGCCTGCTGAATCGTCGCTCCAGGATTGGGGTATTCAATACGATAGGCATTCACCAGATGGAGCAAGTCCTGGACATAGTTTCTGGCATAGCCGATATTGCCATAAATAAAGCTGACCGGATTGTTCAGTTCGTGGGCGACACCGGCAATCAATTGCCCCAGGGCCACCATTTTTTCGTTTTGTACCAGCTGAGCTTGAGCCTGTTTCAGGTCGGCCAGCGCGGTTTGCAGTTGCTGGGTTTGTTCCCGCAGCAGGGCTTCCGATTGCCATCTGGCAGCCTCGGTTTGTCTGCGTTCGGAGATATCGCGAACGATCGCCAGTACTTCTTCTGAACCACTGGCGATATACCGAACTTCGTAGCCCCGCCAGCCCCCCTCGATCTGCTGCACGTATTCGCCCACTTGCACGACCTGGGTGGCAAGGGCTTGTTCAACATAATGCATTGTCCAGAGTGCTAGATCGTCAGACAGCACTTCAGAGACCCTCTTGCCAATAACGCGACGATCTAACAGCAAGTCATTCGTGAGGGAGAGGGGCTGCTCAGGAGCGCGGGGCTGCTCAGGAGCGCGGGGTTGCTCATCAGTTGCGATCGCATCGCTGTTCTCTTTCACTCGTTCCTCTAAGGTTGACTCAATCACCTCCGCCGATCGGTCATTGGCTCCTCGATAGTCCAGGAAGGTCCCATCTGCACTGAGACGAAACATTACATCTGGAATGGCATTAAGCAGGGCGCGATTTTTACTTTCGCTGGCAGCCAGAGCTGCTTCTGCTAAAGTGCGATCGCGGATCTCCTGTTGTAGCTGTATATTTTGCAATTGGAGCCGTTCAGTTTGTGCTTGCAGCCCCAATTGCAACTGTCGAATCTTGAGCTGGTTTGTAATTCGAGCCAGAGCCTCTGCCAGCGGTGGTGGTTTTGCGATATAGTCTGCCCCGCCAACCGCAAACGCTTTGACCCGATCGACTACGGTTTCCAGGCCCCCGACAAAAATTGTTGGGATATCGCAAGTTGTCGCGGATGCCTTCAACTGCTGGCAAACCTGATAGCCATCCATATCGGGTAAGTTGACATCAAGCAAAATCAGATCGGGCAGAATTTGGCCCGCCAGGGTCAACCCCATTTCTCCCGTTAGTGCCTCCTGAACAACATACCCCTCTTTAACCAGCAAGCGAGATAAAAAAAACAGACTGGCAGGTACGCGATCCACAATGAGAATATTGACTTTAGAACTATCAGCTTCCTCGCTATTCATACAGAGATTGGATTGGCAGAGATTGATTGGCTTAAACGCTTGAAACCCAATCTTATCCAAGCATTATTCGCTTAGATCCCAATACATTGGTGAAATCAGAGCTATTGATACCATCCTCAGGGGGTGAAAGATGCTTTAAAGTTATGCGGGGTATGGGGTGCAGGGGTTAGAGTGTGGAGAAAAATGGTGAGGAATTTCTGGGGATGGTAACCCTAACATGAGCTTTTGGGCCAACAACTAAGACGCAATATAGTGCCAGGTAGACCCATATTTCGATTGCACCCCACACCCTACACCCTAACTCCAGCCTCCGTTTGAAGCTTGTTGTCACCCCGTCAGGATACCATCATCAGGCTGAACGAGGGGGGGAATCTCAACTGGTTCTTTTCAAACTGTGTTCTGAAGATTCTACCGTTGGTCCAACCTCAACTAGCCGTTGAACAACCTTACGGAGTTGATGTTCATCGAAAGGTTTGGTTAAATACTCAGTCGCACCTGCCATCCGGCCTCGAACTTTATCAAAAGCTCCATCGCGAGCGGTTAGCATCACAATGGGTAAGTCAGGGAATTGGGGCAAGTTACGAATGGTGCGGCAGAGTTCCAGACCATCAATCTCTGGCATTGAGACGTCTAGCAACAGTAATGCAATCGGTTCGTGACAAATAATCTCGAGCGCAGCCACTGCATTATCAGCCACTCTTACTTGATAGTGATTCTTCAGCAATCGTTTGAGCAGGGTTTGAGTAACAGTACTATCATCCACTGCCAGGATAATGGGTTGCTGACTGGGGCTTAAAGACATATTTCCTCGATCGGATAAATCCTAAAGCAATTTTCGATTACAGCTGATTTGGGTTGAGAGACTATTTGAAAAGTTCCGAGTTGGGTGGCAGAAGACTCTTCACCCCCCTTTGAACTATTTACTTTCCCTGTATTGAAAACACCTCCCTGCTTAAGAGGGCTGGACAGGAAAGCTCAGATTACGCGACCCAGGGCTTATACCATTTTAGAGTTTAGATTGGCGATTTTGGATTGGGGAGAAACCTTGCTAGGCAAGCATTCCGGCAATTCGATCGATCGCGTTTCCAAGTCAAATTGGTATTACGCTGACAAAAACGATCCCTCTATTTTAATCATTGCAGACAACGACAGGATGGGACAGCAATCCTTTTTCAGGTTTCCCAATCTCTGGGATTGCAGTAGGTCTATCTCTGTTCAGACGAAATCTATTGATACTACTTTAGACGAATCTATTTATACTGCTCTAGGGTGCCCCATCCCTGGAGTAGAGATCCCGATTACGTCACACTTGTTTATACTTTGTTAAGAGAACAATCATAAATATAAAAATATATTTAATCATAAAAAATAATGTTTTGTACTGATAACTTTAAAGCAGCTGCTTGAGATCTATCCATAGTTTGAAGCCAGGAATTTTTCCTGGAAAAACTCCAGATGCGAATCTGAACAAGATTTATTTCCCAATGATTGCTCTCTGCGTGCGTGTTTAATTTCTGTTATTGACAGTTTAATCAGCAATGAAATGGCTTCAGGATTATGGACTGTTGTTATTCAACGACCGGGAGCCATTGTCTTTAGCTTCAATTCTCAATCTAATTCAGCGATTAAAGCGATTGGGATCGCTAAGGCTTTCCCCTTACCAAGGGCTATTATTAGCCTGCAAAAATGTATCCCAACCAACGAATTCATGCTTCGATTGCAGTATAATCATTAAAACAAAATAAATTTTTTTTTTTGCGATGAGTACTCACTCCTATGGAGGATTAAGAAAGATTAATTAAGATAGATTAATTTTTGCCGCTTGCGATCGCACTTATCTCCCTATTCAGGCACTCTAAAATCATAGGTGTAACAATTATTTAGGATAAGTCATTGTCAGGCTAGCAAGCTGGGAAAACAATCTCAGTTCTTTTATCTTCACCCTTGGCATGTTTCCTCTTCATGCCGATGTGAAGTTTTTTTGAATGGTTGAAGTAATATTTAAACCATTAGATTCATCAGGGTATTCCCACCAATCCGTTTTAACAATCAACTTTTTTTCATCCGTGACGATGACTATCTATGAGAACGATCGAGGGAAAGTAAGTTTGCGATGAAAATGCTAACGTTTGCACCTGAAGAATCCTGGTCTGATGCTCCCCCTCAATCCAAAACTCCCTATCAGATCCTCAATGCTGTGCCTGAAGATCCATTTGATAACCTGACTCGCCTTGCTGTCCGGATTGGGAAGGTGCCAATTGCGCTACTCAGCGCGATCGAGACCGATCAGCATCGGGTGGAGTCAATTGCAGGCTGGCCCGCAGCAACAATCCCCCGAAACAATTTGTTTTGCGATCGCACCCTGTTGCAATCCGGTTGGCTGATTGTCACCGATGCTCTTAACGATCCATCCTTCGCCACCGAACCGCTCGTTTCTGGCCCAGCAGCAATCCGTTTTTACGCCGGATTGCCGCTGGTCACTGTTGAAGGTGCAGTTTTAGGAACCTTCGGCGTAATGGATTACAAACCCCGTATCCTGACCTCAGAACAGCGAGAAATGCTAGAGGATTTAGGCCAGCAGGCGATTGTACAACTACAACTACGGCGTAAAGTCAGTTTGTTGCAGAGAGCAGAACAGGTTTTTTCTTGTGCCTGGCCCAAGGACGATCAAGATCGTTTCTTTGCTCTTTCTCTGGATTTGCTGTGCATTGCTGGGTTTGATGGCTACTTCAAGCGCCTGAATCCAGCCTGGGCAAAAGTGCTGGGCTTCGAAAGTCAAAAGTTATGCGCACGGCCCTTTGTCGAATTTGTCCATCCCGACGATCGCACAGCAACCCTGAAAGCCACAAAGGAACTAGCACGAGGCAACGACGCGATCGCATTCGAAAATCGCTACCGCTGCAAAGATGGTTCCTATCGTTGGCTGCTCTGGAACGCCACCTCTCTCCCCGAACAGCAACTTATCTATGCTAGTGCCCGCGATATCACCCAGCGCAAACAGGCTGAAGCAGCACTACATCAGTCCCGCCACGATACAACGACTATCCTGGAAAGTATCACCGATGCTGTTTTTACCCTGGATGCAGAATGGCGATTCACTAGCTTAAACTCTCGAGCAGAGCAAATTTTGTGTCGTACCCATCAAGACTTACACGGACAGTGCATTTGGGACGCCTTCCCAAAAACAATCGGTTCCACCTTTGAGCGCGAATATCGGCGGGCGAGAGACCAACAAGTCACGGCTCGCTTCGAAGCCTTCGATCCAGAGTTAGAACTCTGGTTTGAGGTGCGCGTCTATCCTGCGGGAGAAGGTATCTCGGTTTATTTTCGAGATGTTACTGCCAGGAAGCAAACAGAAGCAGTCTTACTAGAGCGCTCAGAACTCTCAACCCTGGAGGCAGAAGTTGGAGTGACCCTGGGGCAGGGGGGCGATCTGGCGACCAGTCTGCAGCGATGTCTCGACTCGGTCGCACAGCACCTGGATGCCGCACTGACCAGTCTCTGGCAATTTAACCAGGACAACAATTTGCTGGAGTTGGCTGTTGTTTCTGGGCAGTCCATTCCTCAGATCGGCATTCCACAACACATTCCCCTGGGCAGCGGTACAGTCGGGGAAATTGCCCAAAATCGCCAGCCCTTGATTGCCAACGATTTACCAGACGACCTTGAGACCAATACGAGCTTGCAGTTCCCTCAAGGGAACTTGCCCCATTTGGATGCCACAGACTCTCTGCAACGGCACTCATCCCTCACATTTGCCGGTTATCCATTGATTGTGGAAGAACGATTGGTGGGCGCGATCGCGGTCTATAGTCGTCATCCGTTGACCGAAGCAGTCTGCGATACCCTCGGCTGGGTCAGCAACGCCATTGCCGTGGCGATCGATCGCACCTGGGCCCGGGAAGCCCTCCTATCGCGTCGAGAAGCCCTACTATATCGGCTAGCCAGCCAAATCCGGAATTCCCTGGATTTAGATACCATCCTGGCAACGGCAGTCCATGAAATTCGTACCCTGTTGCACATCCATCGCTGCCATTTTCTCTGGTACTGGCCAGAAATGACACCGCCAGGACTTTCCGTAACCCATGAAGCCCGGGATCCCGATCTTGCCAGCTTGTTAGGAGATTGCCCCTTGCAGCAGGCCGCCTTTCTCGCTGCAAAGATTTGCCAATTAGAGATTGTTTGTGTGGATGATGTCAACGGCGACCCAGCCTTGAATAGTCCTACAAAAGCATTTCTCAGCAGTTTAGGGATTACGTCGCAGCTGTTGCTGCCACTCAAAACTCTGTCCGGGCAATTTGGTGCAGTGGTGTGCAGCTATTGCGAGGGACCGCGTCCCTGGAGCAAGGACGACATTACTTTGTTGCAAGCAGTTGTGGATCAACTTGCAATCGCCATCGACCAGGCAGAACTCTATGCTCAAAGCCGGGCCTCAGCCCTGGCTGCTCAAACCCAGGCCCGCCAACTGAGCGAAGCCCTGCAAGACTTAAAGCAAACCCAGATGCAACTGATCCAGACCGAAAAAATGTCCAGTCTGGGCCAGATGGTGGCAGGCGTTGCCCACGAAATCAACAATCCAGTCAACTTCATCAGCGGCAACCTCACCCATGCCACCACTTACACCCAGGATTTGTTAGAAGCCCTGCAGCTTTACCAGCAACACTACCCCACCCCCGTACCGGAAATCCAAACCCAACTGGAGGAAATGGAACTGGACTTCGTTGCCGAAGACCTGCCCAAAGTCCTCGCTTCTATGGAGATTGGAGCCGATCGTATTCGCCAGATTGTCTTATCATTACGCAACTTCTCCCGTCTGGACGAAGCCGCCAAAAAACCCGTCAATATCCATGAAGGCATCGACAGCACCCTGCTAATCCTGCACAATCGCTTGAAACCCAGAGGGAAATATAACGGCATTCAAATTATTAAAGAATATGGCAACTTGCCCCTGGTTGAATGCTATGCCGGGCAGCTCAATCAGGTCTTCATGAATATTCTCAGCAATGCCATTGATGCGTTGGAAGCTCAACCCGATCCTCGCAACATCACAATTCGCACTGAAGTGTTTTGTCAACAACCCGCTGAGGAAGAGAACACTCTGCCACCCGCTCCTTCTGACCTGTGTCCCCCAGGTTCCCAGCTGTCCGACGTATTGATCCGGATTCGAGACAACGGCCCTGGCATGTCTGCTGCTGTCAAGAAACGCTTGTTCGATCCCTTTTTCACCACCAAACCTGTAGGCAAGGGCACTGGTCTGGGGCTGTCCATCAGTTACCGTATTGTGGTGGAAAAACACGGCGGTGAAATGCAATGCATCTCAGCCCCCGGACAGGGTGCCGAATTCCGCATTAAAATTCCTATTGCTGTGCCCCAATCTTGATCGGGATACACGGGGAAACAAATGAGGAGTTTTGGGCGCGTGAGTGCAACCGCTGCACTCAAAACTCCTGATCTCCGGAAACATGACCTGGAAGGTTAGCGCCCCCATCGGGGCGCTAACCCCCGTTTCTTCGTACCAGCACTAAAAAATGGGTTATTTTGAAAGCCTTGCTTCGCAAGGCTTTCAAAATAACCTTCAAGCCCACATTTCGCAGGTTGATGCATGGAGAAAAGTATTTTATCGGATACCCTGAAACGCCTACCGTATAAGCATTTTACCATTTTTTTGTTTTGCTGTCCTTTTCTCTAATAAACCTGACTGGCTCTGGACTTGAGCTTCATGCTTACGCATGAGTTAGAACCAACATTAGAGCCAAACCTGTTGACCCGATCGTTGCTAGAAAACGAGTCGATCGTTTACGAAAGCAGTCAGATCAACTTAGAATGGGCCGCAAATCACCTGCCCCCAATACAGCCTCTATCGCTGAAAACTTTATAGGACAAGGCTTTCAAAATTACTCATTTCTCAAAGTAACGTGCGGAATGTGGGTTCAAGGTGTGTGGAGAACAATCCAAAATATCGCTCAAAAATTCTTGTTCTGGTTTGACACCTTTCCATGACTAGCTGCTAATATAGATGAGGCTAAAACCAATGGGGTGTAGCCAAGCGGTAAGGCAGCGGGTTTTGGTCCCGCCATTCCTAGGTTCGAATCCTAGCACCCCAGTTCTTAAGCAAGTTTGCAGCGATCTGACACAGTGAATTTGGTGTAGTAGAGCTGGCTTGTGAGAAAAACTATAGTTCTTATCCAATAGACTCTGTAACACTAAAGTGCCCACTACAAATTTGCACAATTTTGGGCGTGTCACATCAGTAGGTTGTTTTTTGCTTAATCTGGTATGGATAGATCCTGGTCTCAGGTTCCTCGAGTAGATTAGAATTGAAGCTGCGTCTAAACTTTTGAGTGCATTGACGATGCGTACACTGCAAGAAATTGAACAAGCTGTTAGCCAGCTACCATCCCAGGAGCTAGCAGCGTTTCGGGAATGGTTTGCAGAATTTGATGCGGCGGTCTGGGATAAGCAGTTTGAGGCTGATATTACTGCAGGACGTCTTGATTCGCTGGCAGCAAAAGCTTTGCGGCATCTTGATGAAGGGAAGTGTACCGATCTTTGAAATACAGAGCGTCTCCAGACTTTTGGTACCACTACAGGCAGCTACCCCGTGACGTTCAATCTTTGGCAGATCGATGTTTTGAGTTACTCAAACAAAATCCTCGATACCCATCACTGCATTTCAAAAAAGTGGGTCGATTTTGGTCAGTTCGTGTTGGCCTTCATTATCGAGCTGTAGCTATTGAGCGGGACAGCGATCTGGTGTGGTTCTGGATTGGCTCGCATGCGGAATACGAGAAATTATTAGCACAAGACTGAAGACTTCCGTTCGAGTCATGCCGATCTCTCAATCAGTTTCACTGAGGAGGGAATAGCCTGAACGCTGCAAAGCCTCGCCTGCCAGCGCTTCGTAGCGGGCCAGGTCTTCGCCTATCAAGACTTCTTGCCAGGTGGCGCGGTCTTCACCAACGTAGTATAGTTCTCCTTTGCCCGCCCTGGCTGAAATGGTCTTGAGTCTGTCGCGTGTGTTGAGCGCGATCGCACGCTCCAATGCCTCCTTTCCAGCCGGGAAACCAATAAACCCAGCAATCGATTGTAGCGTCTCCAGCGGAGACACCACCAAATCCTCGTAACGAACAATTTGATACCGATCTGCAGGCCAAGTTTGGAGGCCATCCAGCCATCCCATCACATGGAGGTGCCAGGGACAGGGCCAGACCTTGTTGTAGAAATAGAACTCAACCGCCGACATTTCCTGTTTGCGGTAGCGCTTGCGCCGTTGAAAATAATAATAAGAAAGCAGAGCATCCCGTCCATCTCGCACCAGATAGATGACTTTCGCAGGAATATCTGTAAAAGGGCCGTGAGTTTTGATCACCAGGGGACGAGTTGAAGGCTTCCTGATATGTTTGTTGCCTTCATAAACAATCCGATAGACATCCGGCACCGTCACCGTTACCAACTTTGGCGTTGCCTCTTCCCCATGCAGCAAAGAAGTCAGCAACCCCCGCAGCCAGGTATTGCCCGATCGCGGGAAAGACACCAGGTACGTTTCATTTGGGGTGATACGAGGGAAAAAGTGCCGATTATCGCGGTATTTGCCAGACAGCAGAGAGAGAAACGTATTCTGGAACCTGTTCATGAATGCGTCCTGAGCCGATTGCCTCAGCTATTGTAAGCCAAGATACGAAGAATGCGCTAAATGCTAAAGGATTCTCGCTTCTCTGAGCACTTGATTGCTAGAAATCCGTAAATCTGGAAACAGCCTGGACTGAAGCACGCGATCCTCAGTATATTGTCTGACCTGATACTTTCCATCTGTCAGCAGGCAAACAGAGAGCGTTGGCACTTCGATTTCAGGATTTCTTGCTCTGGCCAGACGGGGATCGAAAATCCAGTATTCCCCAACGCCAGCCCTTTGGTAGAGTTCGAACTTCTCGCTATAGTCGTCCTGCCAATGATTAGAGACGACTTCAATAATCAGGCTGGGGACGCTCTCTAGAATTGCCTGTCGCTGGGTTTCGCGATCCCAAATCTCCTTCTCAATCACAACCAGGTCGGGACGGCGCTTATCTTCAGGAGATAATCGACAAACTGTTCGCGACTGTACCTCTAAGGGGAGAAAGTATTGACGAAAATGCAGCATTAGATTGAACATCAAATGATGGATGATTCCCTGATGTTTGCCACTGGGTTCAGTTATGTTCTGATACAGCCGCCCTCGAACCAGTTCATAGTTAATACAAAGGTCATCATCTATTTGCCCGAGGAACCGATCGAATTCCTCGGCGGTTATCGGTTGTCCAACAGGCGATCTCTGGGTTGTGACTACCATTGTACGGGGTATTCCTGCCCTTTCAGTCTATCAACGCAAATGGCAAAAATGCTGGGTTGTAGGAAAAGCTGTAATCCTGACTCGATAGACCTTGGCAGCACTAAAGTGCCAACTACGAATTTACACAATTTTAGGTGTGTCAAAGCGCTACGAGGAAATAGATTAGGACATAGCAAAGTAGTAAACTTTTCTCTTCTGCCTCCTGCCCTCTGGCCTCCTCCTTCCCCGTCTGCCTTTTGCTATAAAATAACGGGGTGAAATCGCAAACAACACAGGATAGCAACCATGGCTCAGGCAAAAATTGGCATTTTGGGCGGCAGCGGCCTCTATAAGATGGAAGCCCTCAAAGACGTAGAAGAAGTCCAGGTCGACACCCCCTTTGGTCCGCCTTCCGATGCGTTTATTCTGGGAACGCTGGAGGGAACGCGCGTTGCCTTTCTGGCCCGTCACGGGCGCAATCACCATTTGTTACCGTCTGAGTTGCCCTTCCGAGCTAACATTTATGCGATGAAGTCATTGGGAGTCGAGTATTTACTCTCGGCATCTGCGGTGGGTTCGCTGCAAGAAGAGGCCAAGCCCCTGGATATGGTGGTGCCGGATCAATTTATTGACCGCACCAAAAATCGCGTTTCTACTTTTTTTGGCCATGGCATCGTTGCCCACATTGCCTTTGGCGATCCGGTCTGTCCCAAGTTGGCGGGAATTCTGGCGGACGCGGTTTCCAGTCTGGAGTTGGAAAACGTCACCCTGCATCGGGGTGGCACCTACATCTGTATGGAAGGACCAGCGTTTTCCACGAAGGCAGAGTCGGCGCTCTATCGCAGTTGGAATGCAACGGTGATTGGGATGACAAACTTGCCCGAAGCGAAGCTAGCCCGCGAGGCGGAGATTGCCTACGCGACGCTGGCGCTGGTGACAGATTACGACTGCTGGCATCCTGACCACGACCACGTCACCGTTGACATGATTATCGATCATCTGCAACGCAATGCGATCAATGCTCAGCGGGTGATTCAAGACACGGTGCGTCGCCTGAGTCAGAATCCGCCGGTTTCCGATGCTCACTCAGCGCTGAAGTACGCTATCTTGACGCCGCTGGACAAGGCACCTGAAGCCGCGAAGGAAAAGCTGGCATTGTTGCTGCAAAAGTATTTGTAATCTCGTTTCGGGTCGATCCCTACCAAATTACCAACGCCCAAATCCCTGCGATGAGTAATGAATCTTGATGCTTTTAATTAATGAACAGCTTCAGGAGCCTGATTTTGTTGAGGTAGGGGGCATAACGCACATCTACGTCTAGCCAGAAGGCTCGTTTTAGTACGCTTTTTTGATGGGAGAAGGTGTCGAAGCTGTGTTTGCCGCGATAGCTACCAAGACCGCTGTTGCCGACGCCGCCAAAGGGTAAGTCTGTGACGCTGGTGTGCAGGATGGTGTCGTTGATGCAGATACCGCCGGAGGAGGTTTCTTTCAGGATGCGCGTTTGCTTTTGTTGGTCGCGGGAGAAGAAGTAGAGGGCCAGGGGTTTGGGACGAGCGTTGACGAGTGCGATCGCATCGTCTAAATCATCATATCCAATTACGGGCAAGATCGGGCCAAAGATCTCTTCCTGCATCACGGGATCGTCCAGAGAAACGTCTTCCAGGATTGTCGGTGCAATGTAGCAATCTTCCGGATTCGTTTCACCTCCAATACGAATCTTACCTGTTTGCAGCAACGTTTTCAGGCGAGTAAAGTGACGTTGATTAATGGCCCGGGCGTAGTCAGGGCTAGTTGCCGGATTGTCACCATAAAAGGAGCGAATGCAGCGCTCAATGCCTGCCAGCAAGTCTTGTTCGATCTTGCGATTCACTAGCAGGTAATCGGGGGCAATGCAGGTCTGACCAGCGTTGAGGAACTTGCCCCAGGTAATGCGTTTAGCGGCTCGTTCGAGTTGAACATCAGCCTCAACGATGCAAGGACTTTTACCGCCTAATTCCAGCGTTACGGGGGTCAGGTGTTTGGCGGCGGCTTCCATGACGATTTTGCCGACAGCAGGACCGCCGGTGAAGAGGATATGGTCGAACTTTTCCGCCAGCAGTTGCTGGCTGATCTCTACACCCCCTTCAATTGCGGTAATGAACCCTGGATCGAACTGTTTCTGCACCAGATCGGCCACCAGTTTTGAAGTATGGGGGGCAATTTCTGAGGGTTTGAGGATAGCGCAATTCCCGGCCGCGATCGCGCCCACCAGCGGTGCTATCATCAAGAAAAAAGGATAATTCCAGGGGCCAATAATCAACACCACACCCAACGGTTCTGGATAAATGCGGGCCGAACCCGGAAAGTGCTCCAGCGCCGTCCCCACTTGCTGCGGACGCATCCAGGACTTCACATGCTTGATGGCATAATTAATGTCTCGCAGGACTAACATCTCTGTTTCATACGCTTCAAAAGCCGGTTTATTCAGATCGGCCTTCAACGCCTCCAGAATTGCAGACTGATTCTCCTGAACCATCCGCTTTAAACGCTTCAATTGCTCAAGGCGAAATTCAACCGGCTTCGTTTGCCCCGTACTGAAAAAACGCCGCTGTTGCTGAATTGCATCCTTCACTGTCCGTTCCGCTATCATTCTGGGTTCCCTCAAGCATCCATCGTGTTTTTGTTCTCTCTATTTTAAGGCCCTGACTTGATGAATTTGTAAAAGGCAGAGGGCAGAGGGCAAAAGGTAGAGGTCAGAAGGCAGAGGATAGAGGATAGCAAGGGAAGACCTGGCATTAATAGGGGCAATTGGTCAATCTGTATAGCACTATGAGAAGGAGGTAGTGGACTGACATAGTTAATTTAGTGCAATAGAGTTAGGTTGTCGAAAAGACTATAATCCTTAATCGATAGACCTCGGAAGCACTAAAGTGCCAACTATAAATTTACACAATTTTAGGTGCGTCATATCAATAGTGATAAACAAATAAGGATTTTCGAGCGTGCGAGTTCCGCCCGCGCTCAAAAATCCTTGCCTCTGGGGGACTACCAAAGCTCAAAGCCAGATGCAGCCAACCTTTCCCTTCTGCCTCCTGCCTTCTACGATAATATCTCAATCTGCTGGCGTGAAGCCCTATCAAATAATTTCAAAGATGGCGTTCTTGCGCTCTAGCAGATTGCAGGTGTCATGGTCGTTGATGTTGGTGTCGCTCAACTCCAGGTTGTAAAAATCGACAAATTCCGAGTCAATGTGGGGCCCCGCATGCCAGGTACCAACTTCCAACTTGACAAAGCAATTGCCTGGAATGCGAAAAGCAGCCAGCTTTTCCAGATTCGGTTCAGGTTCAGGCGAAGGGGGAGCCACAGCCAGGAGCCATTCCTGGCCTTCCAGAGAGCCTAAACATTGGGTACACCGACAGTGGCGAGTAATCTTGTGGAACTGCCGTCCATTTTGGTGCAACCGCATGATATAGAAGCGGGGTGTGCCGCGATCGAGCACTAATTGGGCATCGCCAGTATCGTAATTATCTCCATCCTGAATTGCAAAGATTGCCTGACCGTAGGGCCGGAAGTTATCGGCTGTGATGACCTGGGCAACAAGTTTTTGAATCGGAGGTGAGGAGTTCATGGGAAGAATAGGGAACGGGGAACAGGGACCGGGGAACAGGAAAACAATCAAATTGTGCAACGTTTGTAGTTGGCACTTTAGTGCTGCAATGTTTTTTGGAAAACGGGACAACTTTCTCTACAACTCGACTCTATCGTACCAGGATAAATACATAGGTTGAGTAGGCGAGGGCAAACCCAAGGCGAAGTATTTTTGTCAAATTATCCTTTTTGGATTGAGAAATTCCCTAACACCTGACACCTGACACCTGACACCTAACCCTTAACACGCCACAGATCGGCAGCTGCCAATTCAGGCTCAAGCTGCCAGTACTGCTGCAGGGCATCGCGCAGTAGGCTAGAGGGATGAAAAACAAAAGCATTGGCGTTGTTCTCCAGTTGGCCCCCCAGTTGTTCAACCAGTAACGACAGATCGGGAGGCTGAGCCAGTAACAACAAATTTACCTTGTCGTCTAGTTGATAGCTAAGAGAGAGTAAATTGCCTGGATTGGTGTAGTCGTCACCAATGTCGCTCAAAAGTAAGGGGTTTGCGGTAGCATTGAGTCGCTGTGCGATCGCGCCGTTGAAATAGCTCGGATGCTTATTCCACCAGGTGTCGGCCCAGGCACTGAGGGTACAAGAGAAGAGACTGCTGCCCAACAACAAAACCAGAACACTTGGCCAGAAATATTGCTGTAGGAGAGATCTAACGGGATTATGCTCGCAAAATCTGACTGATTTTCGTCTCCACCAGGGTACGCTCTGTTTCCGGGGTTGTCTGCCTGGGAAAAGTCCCCTGGCCAACCAGTAGGCTACCCCGAGTTGAATTCCCGGAAAGCAAGGAATTAAGTAGCGAGGCACTGTCGATTGTCTGCCACCTCCAATCAGATCGGCTAGAAGTAACAGCAAGAGAGGAACGACAATGGTCGTCAGAATAAACCAGCCACTGAAGCGAGGAGCGCGATGACATAAGGTATAGAGGGCTGCTGCGATCGCAACCAGAATTGGCAACCGTAATAAGTACGTCCAGAGATGATCGAAACCAAAACCCAAATCCAGAAACAAGGCCGTAAAGTTCAGCATTCCCGACTTGGCCAGAAAGAGCAAGCCCACCCGCTCCCGCGCCCAGGCCGTCGTTGCTGCCATGTACTGGAAATTCTCCATCTGCACCCACAGCCAGGGACTATAAAGCAAAACTGAAACAGCGATTGCAGCCAGATATTGGCGCCAAACCCTCCAATCAATCCACGGCTCCCAATTGTCAAACCGAGGGCAAAACTGGCGTTTCAAACTGAGTAGGGCCAGATAAACGCCCTGAGCCATAACCGCCAACCCAAACAAGGGTTGGGTATACCATCCCAGCGTACAAATCAGCCCATAGAACCCCCAACTACGCCAGGTCGATTGTCGCAGCGATCGCAAAAACAAGACCTGACTGGCCAGCGCGATCGCAGCCAACAAACTATACTGCCGGGCCATCTGAGCAAACAACAAATCCAGGGGCGAGAGCGCCAGCAGCGTCGTTGCCAATAAAGCCACGTCCCCAGAACCAAACAACTCCAACCCCAACCCATACATCCACGGCAACGCAAGCAAACTCAACAGCACTGCCAGACTACGAGAGGCTACCCGGGATTCGCCAAACATCCCCATCCACTTCCGTGCCAGCAAGAAATAAAGCGGCGGATGTTGAGCATCTTCAACCGCTAGCGATCGTACTGTGTCTGCTATCGTGCTTTCTGGCTTCAGTTGCTGAAACTGCTGTAATTGAGTCGCTGGAACAAAACGGTTCTGAAACAGCTCCCCGACGATCTCCGCGACAGTAAACCCACCCGCCCGCAACGAGGTAAACGCCTCATCATGCCAGTAAACCTTACCCTCAAGATTCACAAAGCGCAATAAAACTCCCAACATCAACAGTCCAACGAGCAACCAACGCACGCCAGGACTGAAAGCAAATCCCTGTTTGATAATCAAACTCCCTCACTTATGGACTGTTGCCAGATGGCCCTCCAATGATAAGGATTTTTGAGCGCACCAGCTCTATCCAGACGCTCAAAAATCTTGACTTATGTCATCGTTCCCTCTCGCCGGATAGTGAATTCATACACACACCACTTGGAAAGTTGGCCCTGCCGAAGGGAGGCTAACCCTTGATTTTTCGTGCTGAACTGTAAAATGAGTTATTTTGCAAACCTTACAGAGCAAGGCTTGCAAAATAATCTGCCAAGTCGTGTAATGCACTGATCGCGGCAATCGATAGGGAAAGGAATTGGAACCCAGCGCCGAATCTCTCAGATGCCAATTCCTCCCTCAGAAATGGCTGGTAGCGATCGACAAGTCAGGATTTTTGAGGACTTATCAAATGGCCAACACCCCATTAATCTTAGAAATGCTGACTCCAGATTCGGAAATGTGTCCGAGTGTGTAAGCGATGGAGATTCATAACACCGAGACTATAAACCACTTGAGTTAATCGTTACAAGTTGAAGGAAATCCTGCTTTGCAGCAGACAGGAAAAAACCTCAAAGAACCTGACTGGTTTACCTATTCCCGAATCAGCATCAGTAATAGAGCCTATTAGAGACGCAATACAAGGAAATTGAAAGAAAAAAATGGTTTTGTGGGAAGACTAGCCTAGACCGACCGCTTGCGGGAGTATTTCGCTCAGACGTGTATTTTTAGAAAGAAGATATAGATTTCATCCTGGGCATCAGCCGCTAAGCTGCGGCCCAGTCATTGGGGAGCATCGCTCAGACTTTATGCGGATTCTGATTTATTCCTACAACTATTATCCTGAACCTATTGGCATTGCTCCCTTGATGACGGAGCTTGCAGAAGGACTGGTCAAACGAGGACACGAAGTTCGAGTTGTGACTGGAATGCCCTGGTATCCAGAACGAAAAATTTATCCGGAATACAGAGGCAAGCCCTATCTAACAGAAAAACATAATGGCGTTTATATCCAACGCAATTATGTTTGGGTTCGGCCCAACCCAGGTTTGCTCGATCGCGTGCTACTGGATGGTAGCTTTGTAATCACCAGCTGTCTGCACGCTCTGCATGGGCCGCGACCTGATGTCATTTTGATGACAGCTCCACCCCTTCCGGTCAGCGTCCCTGCAGCGCTGTTAGGGAAGTTGTGGAGCTGTCCTGTGGTGTTGAACCTTCAGGACATTTTGCCAGAAGCTGCTATTCATACAGGATTGCTGACAAACAAAGCGCTGATTCGAGTGTTTGAATCCCTGGAAAAATTTGCCTATCGCGTTGCCACCCGGATCAGCGTCATCGCAGAGGGCTTCTCGGATAACCTGACAAAGGAAAAAGGTGTTCCTGAAAAGAAAATTGCCCTGATCCCGAACTGGGTCGATCTCAATTTCATTCAACCCTTACCCAAACAGGGTAATCCCTTTCGAGTCAAGCACGATCTTCAAGATAACTTCGTGGTGATGTACTCTGGCAATATTGCCCTGACTCAGGGGATCGAAACCGTGGTAAAGGCAGCTGCGCATCTGCGAGATATCCCAAAGATTAAGGTTGTCATTGTCGGTGAAGATCGGGCCTTGGAGGGATTGCGAAAGTGCTGTCGGGAACAAAATCTTGAGGATGGCCAACATATTCTGCTGCTGCCCTTTGAACCTCGGGAAAAATTGCCTCAAATGCTAGCCGCAGCCGACATTGGTTTAGTGGTCCAGAAAAAAAATGTGATTGCTTTTAATATGCCGTCTAAAATCCCGCTGTTGTTGGCCAGCGAGCGCGCCATTATCGCCTCTGTCCCCGCCACTGGCACAGCGGCTCAAGCCGTGAAACGGAGTGATGGCGGTGTGGTAGTGCCTCCAGAGGATCCAGAGGCGCTAGCAACCCAAATTATCCATCTCTACCAGCATCCTGAGAAGGTTACTACTCTGGGCCAACAGGGCAGACAGTACACCCTCCAAAACTACAGCATTGACAAAGCATTGGATCGGTATGAGTCTCTGTTTGGTGCGATCGCAACCCCCTCAGGTTAAAATAAAAGCACAGTTCATTCATAGCCCATCCCGATGCGCCAGCAGGTACTCGCCTGGTTAGCAGAAAACGTTCCAGATGCTCGTGTCAAACATGTTCTGCGCGTAGAACAAGTAGCAATAGAACTTGCTCAGCAGCATAAACTCAATATCGAACACGCTGCTCAAGCCGGCCTGATGCACGATCTAGCAAAATACTTCAAACCCAAAACGATTTTGCAAACCGTTCGCGCAGAAGGCTTGCTCCTAGATCCGGCAGATGAAACTAATCCTCATCTCCTTCACGCAGAAGCAAGCGCCATTGTCGCACGAGATCGTTTCCGTGTTCGTGATGAAGAAGTATTGCAAGCAATCAGCAACCACACTCTAGGTCGACCCAATATGAGCTTGCTCAGTTGCATCCTCTTTCTCGCAGATGCTCTGGAACCCGGACGAGGAAAAACTCCTGAACTGGACGCTTTGAGAGAGAAAAGTTGCCAGGATGTATATCAGGCCGTTTGGCTAACCTGCGACTATAAATTGAAACATCTCCTGAAAACCCAGCGCTTCATCCACCCCCGCGCTATCCAAACCCGAAACTGGTTTCTAAACGCTGTAAAAGAACGACGAAAAACCATCCACAATGCCGAACTGATTCAAGATTCAATCCCTGCTTGATTGTCCACCCGCTCCACCGATCGTTTATCGTTTTAGAAGATAGGTCCCCAAAAATTTAATGTCAAACTATCCTCAAGCAAACGTTTCTCTACCTTGTGTAATGTCCCCATCTGATAACAGCAATTCGGTTACTTGCAACTCTAATGAAAGTCTTAATATTGCAATAACCATTGCCCAAACTGCTGACGATCGTCAAGGGGGGGACATTGTTGTGCTCAATGTAGGAGAAGTGTCATACCTGGCAGATTACTTCATCTTTGTCACAGGGTTTTCCCGCGTCCAGGTCAGGGCCATTTCCCAAGCCATTGAAAGCGAAGTAGAGCAAGTTTGGCAGCGCCATCCGCTTCGAACTGAAGGACAATCAGAAGGAACCTGGATTCTTCAAGACTATGGCGACATTATCGTTCATATTATGATGCCTGAAGAGCGAGAATTCTATAACCTTGAAGCATTTTGGGGCCATGCAGAGCAAATTGAATGTCTCACCTCAGATAGCAGGAGATTGGCAACATGATAGAAACTTCCCTGTCTGTTTGCCCAGTGCCAACCGAACAGCAACCTATCAATGAGTACCAGCAACTCAAAGACTCTGCCTGTTTTCGCTATGCCGTGCTCGATCGGAAACCTTATTTGATCGTCCTCGCCTGGATTTGGAGCCTGAGCTGGCTTCTATGCTGGCCAATTGCTGCTTCCAGCTTCCCATTTATGAACGATCCAGCCAGATTTTTCCTCAGCGGAGCAGCAGGGGCCAATCTCATTTTGCTATTGGTCTTACTTCGATCGTATCTGGGATGGGCCTACGTTTGCGATCGCCTTTCGAGTGCCACGATTGCCTATGAAGAATCAGGGTGGTACGACGGCCAATGGTGGACTAAACCCAATGAAATCCTAATGCGAGACCGGCTGGTCGCAAGTTACCAGATCCAGCCCATGCTTCATCGCCTCAAACTCACATTTGGAATTCTTGCTTTGATGTTTTGCATCATTGCTATGGTTTGGCTGCTATTGTGAACTTTGAAACCTTAGCTCTTACATTAATCCGTCATCTAAGCTAAAGCACTTACATGAGCCTTCAATGATAGAGTCTTACGCATGGCAATAGGAAAACGAACTCAAGCACCCGACCTGGAAATCAGGCTTCTACGAGAAGGCATTGTTGAATCCAGACATCATGCCCAGGCTGCTGTTTGTGACGATCGGGGACGGATTTTATCCGTTGCCGGCAATTCAGAAACAGCCACCTTTATTCGTTCCGCACTTAAACCGTTTCAAGCACTCGCTGTTACCAGCACTGGAACCATTGAACGTTATCATCTCACCGATCGAGATCTAGCCATTATCTGCGGTTCCCATCAGGGCACAATCGAGCATTCGCGTCAGGCATTCAATATTCTCTGGCGCTGTGACATCGATCCATCAATGCTACAGTGTCCAACCCCTGCCGGAAGTCGCAGTCCTCTAGAACACAATTGTTCAGGTAAACATGCCGGTATGCTAGCCGTTTGTCAGCAACGCAACTGGCCGATCAGCAATTATCTCGATCGCAACCACCCCTTACAACAGCTGATCTTGAGCAAGGTCGCAGAAATTCTGCGAATGCCCGCAGCGGAATTCATTGCTGCCCGAGATGACTGTGGTGCGCCCACCTATGTGATGGAATTAGGGCAAATGGCCGCACTTTATGCCCAGCTCGCATCCGGTGACAACCTGGATATGGAACGCATTATCCGTGCCATGACCCATCATGCCACCATGGTTGCCGGAGAAGGCCAATTTGATACTGAACTGATGCATCTCACCGCTGGAGAACTGGTCAGCAAATCGGGCGCTGAAGGAATACAGTGCATTGGCCGCGTGGGGGAAGGGATGGGGTTGGCCATTAAAGTTATGGACGGAGCAAAGCGGGCCAAATATGCAGGAGCCATCCATTTGTTAAAGCAATTGGGATGGATTACCCCTTCTGTAGCTGAAACCCTATCTGAGCGCTTCGCACTGCTGTCCAATGTCAAGCGTCTGGATGTGGTTGGCGAACTCTCAATGCTCTGAAATGGCGTGCCTGCTCGATCGATCCCTTCCTTAATGCTCCCTCTCGGACATCAATGCACTCATCCGGAAATTGGAGTGTAAGCCCCCCGGAGGGGGGCTTACACTCCAGTTCTCGGACAGGTCTAATGCACCAAGATAGCAATCTAAAAGTAAGAATTTTTGAGCGTACGGGTGGTGCGCGCTCAAAAATGCTTATATCTGTTAGGACTACCCAAAATAATATTGAAATTGCAAATTGCATCCAATACGCTATACTAGAAAAAGCGCCGCGGGGTAGAGCAGTCTGGTAGCTCGTCGGGCTCATAACCCGAAGGTCAGTGGTTCAAATCCGCTCCCCGCCACCAAGTACAAAAAACCCTGGGGTCTTGTGAGGCTCCAGGGTTTTCTGCTAAATAAAGTTTTATGCGAGAGGTTGAACATAGGCACGACTTGGAAGGTTATTTTGAAAGCCTTTCTCCGCACTCACAACCCCATTGCTATTGATTTGACTGCTGTTCAAGCCTGTCCTGTCGTGCTGCAACCCAATCTGCATCAAAAACGGTCTGATAAATTCGGTTATATACCTTCACCTGTCCTAATTGTTTAACCACTATCCCTGATAGTAACAACTCGCGCTCTTCTTCACTACCAGTGGTTTCTATTTCTCCCTGCTGCAGAATTTGTTGATAGAGCGCTAATAGCTGGGATGAGCGAACGCTTTCTAGAATGCGATCGCGAATCGTTCTCAAATGTTGCGGTTCATCCTGAGACTCCCAATGGTCCAAGATGTGCGTCCGTACCAAATTTTCCACCCACTCCGCCTCTGTATTGATCGGAATTGCATCTGACGTCTCTCGAATCATCTGGCACAATTTCTGGGTTAAAAACGGTTGCCCCCCTGTCCAGTACAACACTTCGTTGAGAATCGTTTGGGGATTTTCCACTTTTTCGGATAACCCCTGAGACAAGGGTTGGGCTTCGTGCGGCTGAAAACCACTCAGCTCAATCGGTTGTCCGATATTAAAGGGAGTGCGCTTGCGATCCGCAATCAGATCTGCTGGGGCAGCAACCCCAAAGAGAGCAAACGTAAGACGTTTGTAGATCGGATTCACTGCCCGTTGATTGTAAAGAGATCGAAGCAGGGCAAAGAAATCGTTCACTGGAAAGTTGAGACTGAGCACAGTATCAATCTCATCCAGAAAAATAATGAGTTGACGATCGTGCTGCTCTAACTCTTCCCCGTGCGATCGCATCACTTCTTCAAAAAATTGGCCCAGACGTTGCACAACAGACAGCTCTTGCCGTTCTTGCCACCAGACACTGAAACGGATGCTGTCTGTAAGCTCCAGAGCCTGCCACAGTTCTACCGCTAACCCTTTATACCATTGCGCAGGTGTCACCTCATCGCTACCGATGCGAGTCATATCCAGCACGGCACAACGATGACCTTCCTGTTGCAGATGGTGCATCATCCGAACCATCAGACTCGATTTACCCATCTGTCGGGCATTGAGGATATAGCAGGGATTGCCCTGTTTCAACGCTTTATAGAGATAGCGATCGGCAGATCGAACCACATACGTCAACGCATCTAAAGGCAAACTCCCCCCCACTTGATAGCCATAAGCTTGAGCCTGATCGTCGCTACGGAGGAGAGCATTTTCAAACATCAGTTCTGCCTGAGTCGCTTTAAGAATGCCCAGTGTTTGGGAAAGCTCCTTGGTGCGTTCCTCAACCTTTTGTTCCAGAGTGCGGTAAAGACGGGAATTCTCGATCGAAATCGCAGCCTGACTAGAGAGGATATTAAGGACTTCGATGCGATCGGCAGTAAAAGCCCCAGTCGTCAGATTGTTTTCCAGATATAAAATGCCGCTCAGTTGTCCCTGATTGAGTAGCGGAGAACAAAGAACAGACTTGGGTTGGACAGTAGTGATGTAAGGATCGCGGGTGAATTGGCCCTGATTGACAGCATCATTAAGAACGATACTTTCTTGAGTGCGGGCAACATAATTAACGATCGCAGAGGAGAGCAAAGGGAGATTAGCGATCGGATCGAGAGTGTCGATAGGCGTAGATTGCAAAACTTGTATCGTCTCAGTTTCTACCGTTCCTCCAGCTTCAATAGCTAACACTTCGGTTGTGCCCTGGGTTGGGAGGAGTAAGAAACCTTTTTGTGCCCCAGCATTTTCGATCGCAATTTGCATCAACTTGACCAACAACTTCTCTAGAATAATTTCACCAGAGAGTACCTGCGAAGCTTTAACCACTGTTGATAGATCGAGTACTTCTGATGAGCTACCTCCCGTCGATCGAGTCGGGCTTATCTGATTACTCTCAGTTCGTCTAGTTGTATTTATAAGATATTGCGGATATTCATTTTCTAACGCGATAACCTTAGCTTTTGCGCCCCAACGGCTGTAACAATGATGAGCATTTCTAAGATACAAAAGCCCTAACTCTTCCCTCTCAACAGCAAGATAAAACTCTGCAGCACGTTCATAAGCAATTGCTTCTTCATGGAGAAATTCATAACGTTGAGCTGCTTTAATAGCCCGATCGTAAAGTTCGCTAGCTCTCCATAAATTTCCTGAGATTCTATTCCTTTCAGCTTCTACTAAAAAATATTTATTTTGAAAATTTTCTGGACAATGTTGAGACCAGGACTCCAGTTTTTCCTGGTTTAGTTCTAATTTTCTTAGTCGCTCTAGTTGTTCCTCTTCAACATCACTAGGAGAGCAAGAAAATAAAGCAAGAGAATAATAAAAAATATACTGAGGTGCAGTTAGAAAAGCAGCCATGGCTTGAAAGTGTGACTCAGCTTCAATCGCATAATGTAGAGCAGAATCATAATGTTTAAAAAAGTAGCAAGACAGTGTCTTACAAAAATAAGCAAGAAAAAGCAGCCAATGATTATCAACTTGAATCCATTGCCTTAAAACAGCATTTTCTTCTGAAACAGAATCACCAAGAATTACGCATTCATTATTGCCCTCATCATCCAGGAAATTTTTAATAGCTCCTTGAAAAATTTCAATACTGTTAAAGGTGAATTTTTGCTTTAGATTTTGTATGATTTTCCCATAATTTTCAAAATCACATTTACTCTCCTCCAATTTGGTTCCTATTAAAAACCGCAATAAACAATAATCAAAAGCTGCATAAGATCCGAATTCATAATCTCCTGCATCTACACCACTTTGGAAGCCTTTCAAGAGTTGAGTCTGCGCATTCTCTTCCCTGAGAAAACTTTTCCAATGCCATAGCAACCCATAATACATTTGAATAATAATGGCTTCGGACTTAGAATTATCAAATTTTTCTAATAGTTGAATAGAAAGTTCTCCTAATTGGTAGCCAAAATCATAATCGCCCAATAAACTCGATACAAGAACTCCATAAAGGGCATATGCAGCAAGAGCATGAGGAGTATTGCCGCATTGAATGCAAAGATTCAGCAGAGTCAGTACCACCTCAACATAAAGGGTAAAATCGGTTGTATGGGCAGAAGAGATGATCTGCTGCAATAAGGTTACAGCCCCTAGTTTATAGGGATCGACCATTGGAGGTAGATCGATCAAATTTTTAATCGTCTTTCCTTTTAAATAACGTCTTAGATCGTCTTGCTGAGTCTGTACTCTTGCTACGATAGCATCTTCTTTTCCACCCGAAGAAATATTTATTCCCAGCGCTGATAAAGCTTTGAGAGCAATATTAATTGCTTTCTTAGGTTGAAATTGAGCATAATATGAAAAAATTCTAATCTGATGTATCTTAACCTCATCAAGCAAATCCTTAGTATGTTGTAAAACAATTTCAGAGAGCTGCTCCATTCGTTCAAATTGTGTATTGATGAGTAAAGCTTCCAGAGTTTCAATGTGGATTTCTAAGGCCAATTGATAATCCGAATCCCAGCAATCTGTTGCCAGCATTTTTAAGCCAGTTTCAAGATAAGTCAAAGCTGATTCATAGGCTGCAGATGTCTTCGCTTTCATTCCTGCTTTAAGATTGAGCTGGGCAACTTTATCCCTTTGAGATCGATCGAAAATCAACTCCATCCCTTGATTAAGTTGGCTAACGATATCGAAGATATTTTCTTCCAGATCCGACTCATTGATACTTTGGAGGAGTAAAAATCCTAATTGTAAATGTGTTTCCTTTCTCTCTTGTTCTGAAACTAGTAAATAAGCTGCCTGCTGAATCCGATCGTGTAAAAATTTGTAGCGAATATCCTTAGGTAGCTGAGGAGAAAAAGAGGATAAATCATCCGTTGTTTCATTCAACTCTTGCTGATTCCAGAGAAGTGGAATATTATAATTTTTGCTCAATGGAACGATCAGACCATTTTTGATTGCAGGTTGTAACAATTGAGCGATCGTAGTTTGAGATTTATTATTAGCTATAGAAAGCAAATCCAAACTAAATTGGTTTCCTAAACAAGCGGCTAAATTTAAAATTTCGCGAGTAGACTCTCCCAATTCTTGAATCTTATGCAGCATTAACTCAACTACATTTTCAGTGATACCTACTTCTTGTATTTTATCAATATCCCATTGCCAGCCACCTGAATCCTTGTTAAAGAATATTAGACGGTCTTTATATAGAAATTGAAGTAATTGAGTAACAAAAAAAGGATTCCCTCCAGTTTTTCTGGTTATTAGTTCTGCCAAAGTTTTTGACTTATCAATTGAACATCTGAGAGTATCTGAAATTAAATAGCTGACATCATTGAATGCCAGCGGTCGTAAAAGCAATTGATGAATTTCTATTTCCTTTTTCAGTTGCTCTAAGGTCTGTATAAGGGGATGACCAAAACTCACTTCGTTATCCCTGTAAGCACCAATTATCAGGAGATATTGTTTATCAGAAACAGCCATCAACAGCTCAATTAATTCCAAAGAGGGTAAATCCGCCCATTGCAAATCGTCCAGGAATATAACTAGAGGATGTTCTTTTCGAGCAAAAACATGAATAAATTTTTGAAAGGAGAAGGCAAATCGATTCTGAGCTTCAGTTGCTCCTAACTTAGAAGCTGGTGGCTGCTTCCCCACAATTTGCTCTAATTCTGGGATTAAATCAATGATTACTTGGCAATTCGATCCTAAAGCATCCAATAACTTTTTCTTCCAGTTTTGCAGATCGGATTCAGTGAGGAGCTGACTGACTAGATCCTGAAAAGCCTGACTCAGAGCAGAATAAGGAATATCTCTTCTGAATTGATCGAATTTCCCCCGAATGAAATACCCTCGATGGCTGACGATTGGTTTTTGGATCTCATTGACTAAAGAAGATTTTCCAACACCTGAATAGCCAGAAACCATCATCATTTCGGACTGACCTTGGCAGATACGATCGAATACAGACAAAAGCTGTTCGACGTCCCGTTCTCGCCCATAAAGCTTGTTGGAAATATGAAATTTATCAGAAACATCTTGCTGTCCTAAAGGGAAATAAGTATTGATCTGGTTGAAGGTTTGTAGCTGATGAAGACAGTTTTCCAGATCGGTTTGTAGCCCCAACGTCGTTTGATATCTTTCTTCCGGAGACTTCGCTAACAGTTTCATCACAATTTTGGAAACTGTTAGAGGAATAGAAGGTAGCAGATCGCTGCAAGCTACAGGCTGTCGTGCAATGTGGCAATGCACCAGTTCCATGGGATCGGTCGATTCAAACGGTAATCTATGGGTCAATAGTTCATAGAAAGTAATCCCTAATGAGTAATAATCGCTCCGGTAGTCGATGTCGCGATTCATTCGCCCTGTCTGCTCTGGGGCAATATAGGCTAAAGTTCCCTCTAACTGGAGGGGAGTAAAAATCGTTTGACTTTCCCAAGATGGATGAGTCGCAATGCCAAAGTCAATAATTTTGAGTTCGCAGGTTTCTGGGTTATAAACAATATTGGAGGGATTAATATCTTTGTGAATAACTCCTTTAGCATGAATAGCGTCTAATCCTTTTGTGACCTTAAGAGAAAGCTTAAGAAATTCCTCTAGTGTAAGTTGATAGTTAGGTAAGAGTAAGTTTAAAGATTGGCCACCAAAGTCTTCCAAAACCATCATCAGGCTGTTCTCATGTCGTTTGAGATCGTAGACTTTAATTACTTCGTCTGACTCAATAGATCGAGCTATTTCGTATTCTTGTTTGTATCTTGTTAGTTCGTCAGGGGTTGGATAGCCTTCCTTGAGAACTTTGAGAATACAAGGGCAATCGTTGGACGTTTTTTGGGCTTTGTAGATTAATGAATTGTTGCTTTCATAAATCTCTTGAATGATTTGGTAGTCTTTCATGATATCAATCGTTTAATGTTCTATCTAGCCAACTTTTACAAACAGGCAGCACCCGATCCTTCTACTTTCAGCAGGTTTCTAGAGGAACGCTGACTGCTTTCTTAAAGCTTAACGTATTCAAGACTTTCATCAGCTTTAGCTATATCTAGATAAACCAAAACTTTCAGATAGCACGAAAGGGCCATCTGAAAATTCTGGTTTATCTGTTTGTCTAAATTTACGTACAGGTCAGAGTGAGATAAGGGTAAGGAGGAGCAATATATCTGACCAGAGAAGACTCATAATCGTCACCTTTTTTGGGAGGGTAGAAGGGCCATTTGTTACCTTCTCGATCTTGGTCAGGTGCGGTTGCCCATTCATGAACCATTTGTGGAGTTATGTTGACTGCTTCAGAAGAGTGCCTCGGTGGATAGGGCATTGTAGTGTTGTAATAACCAGGAACCTGATTTTGCCCAGGTTGAAGAATATCTAACTGCTGAGCTACATACTCATCCCATTCCACTGTAGTAAATGCATACTGTACGCATATGTCATACGTGCTCAGGATAGGAGGTGTTAGAGTGTCGTAAGTGCCATCACCTTTTTCCCAAAATACCTGACCTGCCAACAAAAGGCTCATGCGGATTAATCTCCATGCAGGCATGTCAGGCAAAATAATGCGCGATCGCAGACCTTGCCGATTAGGAGGTAATTCTGTGTTATCGCGTTGATCTCGTTGTATTTGTCCACAGAGCCTATAGAGCTGAAGCAGTCCATTCCCAGAATCGTCCTCAGACGAAGGTATGACATAGACATCAGGAGGTAGATTTGCTGTGAGCAATACTTTTCTGATGACAGCGTTCCTCGCCATATCCTCCGGAGAAACTAAATCCGAGGGAGCATAATCTTCATCCAGCCAGGAACATGAAAACAGTTGAGAAATTTTTCGTGCTTTGAGCAACGATTGAGCTGAATAGCGCGTAGCTAAGCGAACTTCATTCTCATGCTCAATCGCGGGGTTGGACTGAGGATTGTCAATTTCGGCACAAAATTTTGGATCGAGCTGGATTCCAGCAGAGGGTACTGTTTTAGCTGTAACTATTGGAACAGCCTCTTGCAACTCTCTTAGGGTCGCAACATAGAGAGTTGTTTCTATCTTCGAGGCGTTAACCGATTCTGGTACCTCTTTTACAGTAAGTATTTGGTAACGCTCTTTAGCCATTATTCATACCTCTTTCCCTGATGATGTTTTAACTATCGACGAGAGTTGGGATTCTGCAAAGCGAGAGTCATGGCTCTCTATTGTTTGCTTTCAACAATTTACTTTCAACAATTTGCTTTCAACAATTCTCACGGTTGATGTTACTATGGTTCGGTGATGTAGTTAGCTACAAATCAGGAAATGTAATATTTATTTATACGGCAAAAATAAATTTTATACCGCCTTTTTTACCGTATAACTTAAATCAGCAAGATTCGATTGAAAGTTAGTAGGTTACTTGCTAAAGTCTTACTGAAGGTCAAATACAAGCTTTTGGAAGTTGTTCTTCTTTTGTGAGTTATGACCTGCAACTATCGTATGAATCCAGGTACTCCACCGAAGGCTGTTATTTCGGCGATCGTCCCAGTTATAGGGAAACGCAAACCCTTCTTCTGTATACGCCCGGTCTCTGATTTGAACGATCGCGCCTGGGGTGGACTGTGGCTCAGGTAACGGAGCAGGTTGTACCCGGTGAGAGGCTTGGGAAAAATACGAAACCCAATCGAAGTCGGTTCTGAAGCTTTTACCTTTATTGGGATCGTAACTGGGCAGTACGATCAGGTTTTTTTGGTATTCGACGACATGTTCTATTAGCGGAATATTTGAGTATCTACGATCGACTAAATACGTTTTTAGGGCAGTAAAAAACTGCTCCAGATGATAGCAGATTTGGATAAATAGCCAGCGGCTTGGTTCGATTTCAAAGTCAAATTCAGGGAACTGCGGAATATCCATAAAGGGGATCGCAGTTTCATTCTTTAAATAGGCTTCGTAGCATTGTTCGATCGAACAATGCCATTGGCTTGTAGGTGCTATTTGGGTGAAGAAGTTTTCGAATAGGTCTTCGTAAAACTGGCGATAGGATAAGTTATGCGTGAAGCGTAAATAAATTGCAATTAATTGCGTTAGGCTACCATTATGCAAGGCTCTAATGTAAGCAGTATAGCTATTCATCCTGACCCAATCTTGCTGAGAAAAGGTCTTAGATTTCACAATCAGGGGCGCTTTCCGATCGAGCGGATCGATTGGCACGCGCGGGCGTATTCCCTGGTTCAACAAAATATAACGTTCGATGGTTTCAACTTCCCATTTTCTCATGAATTGAGGGTCAGATGCGGGAGCGTTGGGAAGTAAGTTATAAGGGAAGATAAGATAATAACCATGAATCCCCCATTCCATTAAGTCTGAAAAGCAAGTTTTCCAAAGTTCATAAGTATCTCCAGGGATACCCAAAATGAGTTGGACAGAGGTTGGAATATTATCCGCCATCAGTTCTCGGGTAACCGCACATTGTTTTTCAATAGAAATGTTACGGCGGTCCGTGGCGGCAAGAACGGCTTCATTTGTATGTTGAATAGAGAGGACATGGGCTGACATTAGGCCGGAGTTAAATAATTTCCTGGCTATTGCTAAAGTCCTATCTGGATTATTTTTAGCGGTATTGTAAGTAAAGTATTTTGGAAAGCCGTACTTATTATGGGTTTCAACAATGAGATCGGTGATTTCTATATCGCGGGGCAATAGACCAAAGTTAGCATCGGCTAGCATAATCATGCCGATTTTCATACGGCCAAACCAGTCTACTTCAGCTTTGAGTCGCTCCATCGGAAATGGACGAATTTTTGACATTGTGCTCGATCCCCAATCACAGAAGCTACATTTATAAGGGCAACCCCGATTGGTTTCCCAGATAACAACAACATTGGGGCCAATTGAGCGCAACATTTTTTCATAATGTAAGCTTTGCTCGAGATACAAACTATGGGGAAATTCTGTGGGTATTTCAGTATGTCCTGTACAAAGGTGTCCGCCGTCTGATGAGGGTAAGTAAAGACCTGGAATATCAGCAAGAATATGCCGATTGGTAATCAATTTGTAGGAACCATGTTCGAGAACTTTTTCTAGAATTTTTGTAATTGATATTTCTCCATCTTTTTGAGAGAGAACGTCAATGTAAGGATATTTTTTAAAAAAATCTGAATCCTTATAGTCAGGCTCAGGTCCTCCAGCAATCACAAGACAGTCGGGGGAATGGTGTTTAATCTCTTGCGCAATCAGACATTGCAGCTTCCAGTTCCAGGTGTAACAACTGAGAATTAAGACGTCTATGGTGCTGCTGCTATAGGGACGTAAGAGTATTGGGGCATTAGATGCATGATTAATGGGCTGTAGCCAATTTATTCGCTCTTTGTTGGAGCTATTATGTTCCCAGTATGTTTTTAATATGCCCCACATAATCGGTAGATATGTTAGTCCAAGCTCAGCGAGTGGGGGTTGACTGACTAAGACATTTTTACGGGTTAAATTTGTCATATTGTTATCCTTTTATTAAATAGACCTGTCCGAGAGCTGGAGTGGAAGACCCCTGCCGGTGGGCTTCCACTCCAATTTCCAAATGAGTCTCATGAGAGGCAATGAAGTTGTGTTGGGCTTCAGGAATACTATAACTGTTGATAACAAACCTCAATTTTGGGGCCATTTCTGAGGACAGACATTAAACAGTGGCTGCACAAAAACGACCGGATCGCAGCTGAGTTTCATGTTCTGATACAAGAAAGGGTTGTTTTTTTATTGTCTCCATTATTGGTCCCTCAACCGTTAGATCTAATCAGCATAATATTACGACCGATACTGGATAAATTGTAGATCTAGTATCAGTACATTGAATAATTTGATACTGTAGCCTGACCAGATCAGGTACTTTAAATTGCTAAATCGATCTGAATCTCTCCTTTCAATTGCACTTATGCCTGCAAAGGTTTGCTCTTCGATCGCTTATAGGATACACACGCTCAATTCCTCCATGTCTTGTCAGGATTGAGGATTTGACCTTGACTTCCTCAATATTGTCTGTTTTCAGGTGGATTGATGCGCGAAAGAGCAGTCAGGGACATTAAACATGAAATAGATTGCCAATGGTTAAAAGCTTAATTAAATGTATGAGCCCAACTATGATGAATCTCCTGTTTTAACAGGAGTTTGAGGGATAGGCTTCTATTTTTGACAAATTTCGCTGGCAATCGTCTTTTGGCCTTGTCCATTTTGGAGCGATCTGGCAGCAACTCGCAATTTTTAAAGAATGCAAGTTTGACCTGTCGAGCGATGGGTGAATTGATTGAGGATCGAATCGTGCCTCAGTGTTTTGAACAGTTATCCTTATCATTCAGACCATATCTTGCCGACAAGGATGAAAGCGATTGGGTTACCACGGATGAAGCAAGCTGAGATCTGGCAAGATGATAACAAGCTTCAAAAGGAAACAGAGGTTGGAATGTAGGGAGGACAATATGAGTTTGTCAGATGCAAGAATATTTCGGACAGGAACTCAGAGGTTTGTAAAAGGATCGGCATTCTAAGTTAATGAAATCATCTCTATCGGTAAATATCTGTGCAAGAGACAAGGCAAATGAGGCAGATTCGCGTATTAAAAAAATGCCTTCGATCGAGATGGATAAATCCTATCTGAATTTGCAGCAGATGTTGTTTTTTCTGGCTTCTGGCCATCCGCGATCGCAAGAAATCTGAATTTTGTACCCGTGGTGGAGCCATTTATTTGGCGGAATAGCTGAAAAATTGAGGGGGCAATTCCTCCGAGAAGGGAGGGCCTGGATCGCAATTCTGATGGATTTAGAATTGCACTGCAGATCGATGACTGCTGTAGTTTGTTAGGGGCAATTTCCAGGAGTGATTTTTGGGGCCAAGTGCCAGTAACCATTTCCAGAGGCAATTTCTGGGAGCAGTTTCTAGGGCGAGCTTCAATGTGCGATCGCAAAAAATGAAAACAAAAGCAGAGCAATCTTGTATTTTTTTATCTCAATCGATTTAATCGAAGAATAGAGAGACTTGTTTGTGCTAAATTAGCAGGGAATTTTGTCTCTTATAAGCGAACTAAAAACTATAAAGAAGAGTAGAGTCCGAATATGACAATGAAGCCGAAAAGTCGAGCACAGGAAATGTTGGCTCTAGCCTCTACCCTTGATTGTCGGTGGCAAGGGATGTCCTTCGCGTCGTTGGTACTGGGAGGATGTCTGGCCCTGCTGCCGCTGGCTGCTCGCGCAGGTTCTCCTCTGAACCCTGAACTTGAATTGCAAACCTTATCTGCAGTCGCTAGCCAACCCTCTGGCTTGCCCTTCCTTCAGGCCCAGGCGATCCCAGACGCAGTCAGCCGCTATCTTGTATTTGTAGACGGTGATAGTCCGCTGCTGCTTCAACAGGTGCAAGGGATCGAACCCACAGCTTTCCGGCGCTTCTTGGAGGATCGCACTGTTATTCAAGCTGGGGTATTTGAAGATGCTGCGAACGCTGAGGCCCGGATCCAGGAATTGCAGACCCAGGGTATTGCTGCTAATCTCACCACTGTGACGCTGGCAGATTTAAGCCAGTTTGATGCGCCGCCTGTAGCAGTGGCAACCGCTGCACCTGCTGCAGCCGATCCAGGTGTGGTTTATACGCCTGCTCCGACCGCAGTCGTACCTGAAGTGACTGCACCCTTACCTGTTACGACAGGTGGCGTCACAGGGGTGCCCCCAGCGACAGTCGCTTCGACTGCTCCGCCTCAGGTTTTTACGGCTCCAGCAGTGACCTCACCGGTGCCGCCAGAGGTATACTCAACGCCGACGCCAGTGTTTTCTGTTCCTAATGTTGAAACTTTTTCCAGTCCGGCTCCCCCTCCTTTTACTGCTGCTTACTATGATGCTGGCCCTGCTCCCTTACCTCGGGGCTATTATGTATCGATTCCTGCTAGAGGTGAAACCAATCTGGCTGTCTTGCAAGAAAGAGTGGTGGCACTCCGAACTGGCGGCTGGGGACTTTATCCCCGTCGCGGTCCCTTGGGACGCCATGTTGCCGTGGGGCCGTTTGCCAAACGTCATTCTGCTGAAAGCTGGAGCGAATATTATCGCGCCAATGGCCTGGATGCCAGGGTTTTTCGTAGCACTCGCTAGGGTAAATTAGAACGTTGCTACAGTTGAGGATGCTTGCGGTTGGAGTCCTGGCTTCTACTCAGTTCTGCCTAACAAATTGGGTATTATTATCTAACTTAGAAGGTTAGCGCTCTCATCGGGAACGCTAACCCTTGATTTTTCTACTAAGACTCAAGCCAGGTTATTTGAAAAGTCTTGCGAAACAAGGCTTTCAAAATAACCCTTTTTCCGTTCTGGCACAAAGAAATGGGAGTTAGCGCCCCCGAAGGGGCACTAACCTTCCCAGTCGTGGCCCAATCTAGAGAAGTCGGGACTTTTGATCGGTTTGCCCCTTTGCAATAACCAATGCCTGGATTAGAGTCAATGGCAAATTCATCCTATGAGGGTGCTGGGATGCGCCCTGATTTATGGTTTTCTTCTGAGAGACAGGCCCAACTGCAGCAGGTTGTTGTCACTGCTGAGCAGATGCGGGCGATTGAGGAACGGGTTTTTGTTGCCGGTATGCCTGTCGCTGCTTTGATGGAAAAGGTGGGGGGGGCGATCGCCCGGCGGATCCAGGTCCTCTACCCTCAAGATCGCGCCCCTCGCGTCGGCATCGTGGTGGGGCCGGGACACAACGGTGGCGATGCGGTGGTGGTGGCGCGCGAGCTTCATTTTCAAGGCTATGCCGTGCAGGTGTATCGTCCGCTAGCCCGGTTGAAGGAATTAACAGCCTGTCATGCTCGTTATGCTGAGAGTCTGGGGATTATGTTTTGCGATCGCGCTCAAGACCTGGAAGCGTGCGACGTTTTAATCGATGGTTTGTTTGGCTTTGGCCTGACCCGACCGATAACTGGCGATCTGGCAGCGGCAGTCGATCGTCTGAATCAATGCGGTCGCCCGATCGTCAGCATCGATCTGCCTTCCGGCTTGCATACGGATACGGGCGAGGTACTGGGAACAGCAATTCGCGCCACCCACAGTCTTTGTCTGGGCTTATGGAAAGCGGCGTTCCTGCAAGATCGGGCTTTAGACTATGTGGGTACGGCGGAATTAATTGACTTCGATCTGCCGCTGGCAGATGTTCTGGCTGTGCCGACTTCGCTACGACGGATAACGCCAATGGTCGCTCTGGCAGCACTGCCCTTGCCCCGACCGGCAACCACCCACAAATATCAACAAGGTCATTTGTTGCTCGTTTGCGGATCGCGACGCTATGCCGGTGCAGCAATTCTGGCTGGGATGGGGGCGCGAGCCAGTGGCGTCGGCATGCTATCGATTGCCGTACCAGAATCGCTGCAGTCCTTGCTTGTGGCTCAATTGCCAGAGGCGTTAGTGTTGCCCTGTCCGGAAACACCGATGGGCGCGATCTCAGCCCTTCCCGACGACACCGATCCCAATGCCTACACCGTCATCGCCTGTGGCCCCGGCCTCACCCTCGACGCCAGAATCGTCGTCGAAACTGTCCTCGCCAGCGATCGCCCGCTGGTGTTAGATGCCGATGGGTTGAATCTCCTGGCGGCACAAGGTGCAGTGACAACGCTCTGCCAACGTCAATCCTTTACCGTACTGACGCCTCATCCTGGTGAATTCCGTCGCTTGTTTCCCCATCTGGCTGAGCAGCTCGACGATCGGGTGCTGGCAGCTCGGACTGCGGCTCAGGAAAGTGGAGCTGCGATCGCGCTCAAAGGAGCAAAAGTCGCCATTGCCTATCCTCAAGGGCCGGTCTGGTTCAATCCTGATAGCACTCCTGCCCTGGCGCGGGGCGGCAGCGGCGACGTCCTGACCGGGCTGATGGCTGGCCTGATGGCGCAGGTGGCGCTGAAGCCCGATCCTCAAGCCGCGCTGGCGGCCATGGTGCGGACTGCGGTCTGGTGGCACGCTCAGGCGGGGATCCATGCCGCTCAGAACTGCACTGAATTGGGGGTAGATGCCGTGACGCTGGCTCAGGCTTTGGTTCCAGCACTCACTGCGGGTTAAATTTGCGTAAGCGGAGCGCATTGGTCACCACGGAAACAGAACTCATGGCCATCGCAGCACCTGCAATCATGGGATTGAGCAACCAGCCCGTGAAGGGATAGAGAATCCCAGCAGCGATGGGGATACCGGCGGTGTTGTAGCAGAAGGCGAAGAAGAGATTCTGGCGGATGTTGCGCAGGGTGGCGCGGCTGAGCTGAATGGCGGTGACGATACTGTGCAAGTCGCCGGAAATCAGGGTGATGTCGCTGGCGGCGATGGCGACATCGGTGCCTGTGCCGATGGCGATGCCGATATCGGCTTGGGCGAGGGCAGGGGCGTCGTTGATGCCGTCGCCAACCATGGCAACCATAGCTTTTGGCTTTTGACTTTTGGCTTTTGGCTTGAAGATTGACACAAAAGAACGGGTTCCAGCATTTTTTGAATTCTTAGTTTTGAACTTTGAAGTTTCTTGCTGTAGGGAATGGATGACGGCGGCTTTTTGATCGGGGCGGACTTGGGCGATGACGCGCTGGATGCCGACTTCTTGCGCGATCGCATCCGCCGTTTGACGATTGTCTCCGGTCAGCATCACCACCTCCAGACCCATGTGCTGCAGCGCTTTCACCGCAGCGGCGGAAGAGGGTTTGAGGGTATCGGCAATGGCCATCAGTCCTTCCACTTCGCCATCGACGGCAATCCAGGCGGTGGTTTTCCCAGCCTGTTCCCAGGCGGCTTGATGGCTGACCAGGGAGCCGAACTGATTTTCCACCTGCACCTCCAGACCCAACTCTTCCATCCAGGCACGGGTGCCGATTTGCAGCCACCGATCCGCAACTTCGCCCTGGACGCCGCTGCCCGCTACGGCTGCAAATTGTTCTACGGTTAACGCAGTTAAGTCCTGGGACGTTACGCCCTGGGTGTGAGCGTATTGCACGATTGCCTCTGCCAGGGGATGTTCAGAACGGCGCTCGACTGCAGCTATCAGCCGCAGCAGCTTGATCTCATGGCTATGGGCGCTTCCCTGCAGGGTGACAAAGTCAGTCACTGTCGGTTTTCCCTGGGTCAGGGTACCAGTCTTGTCCAACACAATTGTCTGAATTTGATGGGCCAGTTCCAGGCTGTCGGCACCTTTGAAGAGAATGCCATTTTCAGCGCCTTTGCCGGTACCAACCATCACCGAAGTGGGTGTTGCCAAACCCAGGGCACAGGGGCAGGCGATAATCAAGACACCGACGGTGGTTAGCAAGGCTAGAGTGGGATTGCCAGCAGCAAAGATCCAGATCAGGCAAGTTGCGATCGCAATCCCCATCACCGCAGGTACGAACCAGCCCGTCACCCGATCGGCCAGCCGCTGGATCGGTGCCTTCGAACTCTGGGCCTGCTGCACCAGCTGGATAATTTGCGCCAGTACTGTCTCCTGCCCCACCCGCGTTGCCCGAAACTGAAAACTCCCTGTCTTATTGATCGTTGCGCCAATAACTTCATCCCCGGTCTGTTTCTCCACCGGCAAGCTTTCCCCGGTCACCATCGCTTCATCCACCGACGATGTTCCCGACAGCACGACGCCATCCACCGGAATCTTTTCTCCTGGACGCACAACCACCACATCGTTGACTTCAACCGCTGCAATGGGAATATCCAATTCCTGACCCTGCCGCACCACGCGAGCCGTCTTCGCCTGCAGGCCAATCAATTTGCGAATCGCTGCCGACGTCTGTCCCCGAGCCCGGTGCTCCAACAACCGCCCCAATAAAATGAAGCCAATAATCACCGCCGCACTCTCGTAATAAACCTCGGGTGCGATGCCCCGACTCTCCAGGATCCCGGGGAAAACGGTCGCAAAGACGGAGTAAAAATAAGCGGCGCTGGTGCCTAGAGCGATCAAACTGTTCATATCGGTGTTGCCACGCCGCAGCGCTTTCCAGGCTCCCCGATAAAATGTACTGCCGCACCAGAACTGTACAGGCGTTGTCAGCACCAGCTGCAGCCAGGGATTGTGCGGCCAGTGGGGAAACCAGGGCCACGATTGTCCCAGCATCATGGGCAGCGAGCCGAAAACCAGGAAGATCGAGATCGCGCCCGCCACCCACAACTTGCGTTTCATTGCCTGCTGCTCAGCGTCATGGGCCGCATCCACGGCATCCGTCTCCATTGCATCCAGCAGCTGTGCCCCGTAGCCTGCTGCCGCAACCACCTGCTGAATTTGGTTCGCATCTGCCTGCTGCCCGTCATAGCGAACCGCAGCCTGAGCCATGCCAAAATTGACAGTGCACTCCGCCACCCCCGGCACAGCCCGGATCGTCTTCTCAATAGTTTGGGCACAGGCAGCACAGCTCATGCCCTGCAAGCGCAGATGGAGCGTCTCCATATCTCACCCCGGCGATTGATACTCTCTTCTTCCAGGGTAAATTCTCCAGACCTGGGCATCAACTGCATCTGGAACATATAGGATCGCAACCTGGAAGGTTAGCGCCCCCGTCGGGGGCGCTAACCTCTATTTCTTCGTGCCAAAACCAAGCAATAGGTTATTTTGAAAGCCTTGCTTAGCAAGGCTTTCAAAATAACCTTCCAAGTCGTGTAGGATTTTAGCTTTTGACTTGAAGATCGCTGATTGAATTCACATTCAGCAGAGTGCAAACTTGCGAAAACTAGCTAATGACTAGGTGTTCTGCGATCGCAGAACAATCAATCGATCTACAACAGGGGCACAACATTTTTGACTTGGAGATGTGAGCGATAAAATTAGCGGAATGCCTGTACAGTCAGGGTGTTACCTATCCAAAATCGCCAATCTAAAATCCAAAATGGGATACATTCCCCACATAGACTCTGCTAGCACTAAAGTGCCCACTACAAACAGTGGTCGAAAAGGCTGTAATCCTTGCTCGATAGACCTCGGCAGCACTAAAGTGCCAACTAAAAATTTGCACAATTTTAGGCGTGTCACAGCACTACACAAAATATTTCCCTCAGTAAGTGCCATTCAGCTCCCTTCCCCTACTGCTCCCTCCACTTCCCCTGCCTCCCTTGTCCCATTCCCCGTTCCCCATTCCCCATTCCCTACTAGAGTCTGACTACTGGATTCTGGCTGCTGGATTCCAATCTTTTTCTGATTGAAGCAGGGGAGGGAAACTAGGGTAGCAAGCGGTTGATACTTTTGCTGGATCCCACCACCACCATCGCTGCACCCTGTTTGAGACGACAGCTAGGCGGGGGATTGATTTCAAATTTCTCGCCATCGCCCACCGCCAGAACATTGATGCCATAGCGCCGGCGCAAATCTAGTTCTGCCAGCGTTTTGCTATCAAACTCGTCGGGAATAATCAGTTCCACAATGCTGTTCTCCGGGTCGAGATCGAATCGATCCAAAATGGCCGGTTTCGTCAGAGAATGGGCCAGCGCACATCCCGCTTCATGTTCTGGATAAACTACATGATCGGCCCCGACCCGTTCGAGCAGTTTGCCGTGGATTTCCGAAGATGCCTTAGCCACGACATGGTTAACTCCGGCCTCTTTGACATTGAGGGTAGTAATAATGCTTTCCTGCAGGTAATTGCCAATGGCAACAATGACCGTGTCGAACTCGAAGATCCCAGCCTCCTTTAATGCGGTGGGTTCCGTCGAGTCTAGCTGGACAGCATGAGTCGAAATCTGATCGGAGAGAGCTTGACACACACGCTTCTCATCAATGTCTGTGGCCAGCACTTCGTAACCCAGGTTGTGCAATGTTGTACACACCGCTCGTCCGAAACGCCCTAAGCCAATTACAGCAAACTGCTGGTTGCATTTACGCAGGCTATTAAAAAACTTTAAAGAGGATAGATTCACGGTGAATGTGCCTTTCTAGGTGTCAGGTGTCAGGTGTCAGGTGTCAGGTTTGGAGGTTTGGGCCTGCTAGGTTGACACTTGTCAATTGTTTGTTATCTACTGTTGATTCAATCGGGTTGCCTCTTTCACCTCAAAAATGCATTCTCCTACTTCTGCCGCCGCTGCTCCCTACACTGCCGCCGCTCCCTCTGCTTCCCTTCCCTGTTCCCTATTCCCTGTTCCCCATTTCCTACCCCACCAACAAATTTTCCTCAGGGTAACGAACGACGCTGGGCCGGGGTTCTCCTAAAAGTGCAGCCATAAATAGCAGGATGCCGACTCGTCCGATGTACATGGTGACAATCAAAATCAGTTTGGCGGTAGCGGAAACGCTGGCTGTAATGCCGGTTGATAAACCAACGGTGGCAAAGGCGGAGACAACCTCGAATAGAATATCGAGGAAATCTAATTGGGCATCAATCAGTAAGTGGGCATCGGTTAAGGAAATCAAAATGGTGGCGGCAATGACGGTGGCTACGGAGCCAATCAAGACGCTCACGGCTTTGAGAATCAGAGAGGTGGGGACTTCTCGTTGATACATCAGCACGCGTTCTTGACCTTGCAAAATCGCTTTGGTGCAGCTGGTTAAGATCCGTAGGGTAGTGGTTTTGATGCCGCCGCTGGTGCCGCTGGGACTCCCGCCGATGAACATCAGGAAAATGGTAATGAAGAGGGCGGCAGTGGTCATGCTGCCAATGTCGATGGTGTTAAAACCAGCAGTGCGGCTGGTGACGGATTGAAACCAGGCGGCGAGCCAGCGATCGCCCATACCCATCGCAGCCATCGATCCCGTGTCGCGCAATCCGGTCAGGAAGAAGGCCAGGGTCCCAACCCCTAACAGTAAAAGGGTGGTGCTGGTGACCACTTTGAAGTTCAGGGAAAAAACAGCTTTGACGGTTTTACGGGCAATGCGATCGCGCAGCCACATATACATTTCCAGGATAACCCTGTAGCCAATGCCGCCAAAGATAATCAAGGCGCTGATCGCCAAATTGAGCGGCAGCGAGGTTTGATATTGGGTTAGGCTATCGCTAAACAGGCTGAACCCGGCATTGTTCCAGGCACTAACGCTATGGAAAATCGCCAGCCAGAAACCTCGTTGCGGGCCATAATCTGCCGCAAAAATGGGCATCAGCACCAACGTGCCTGCAATTTCGAACACAAAGGTGGTGGCAATGATGGAACGGATCAGCTGATTGCTGCTCTGATTGCGGCGATCGAAGGATTCCTGCAGGGCATATTTATGGCGCAGGTCGAAGCGGCGACCGATCAGCAACAGCAGAAATGTGGTGGTGGTCATGTAGCCCAGACCACCCAGTTGAAACAACAGAAAAATGCAAAGTTGCCCAAAAAAGGAAAAATCGCTGCCGGTGTCCACCACGGCTAGCCCGGTGACGCAGACTGCAGATGTGGCCGTGAACAAGGCCACAATTGGACTGTTCCAGCTGCCATCGCTGGTGGACAAGGGCAGCATCAACAACAAAGTGCCGATCGCGATCGCGATCGCAAATGCCAGACAAATGGTTCTAGGAATGGTCATACTCTTTCAACATAACCGTTTGCACCCGACATTGGGGCATGCTGTCCATCGGGACAGGAACTGGGGTTGGGGACAAGACCGCAGAGAGCGGCAATTTTACCCAAACCTTCCCTAAGATATCCCTTTGTCCATCACTCAGAACATCAAGTCCCAATCGTTATATAGCAATTCTCAGGCTAGTGAGGTATGGAGATGTGCCCCTGCTGAAGGCAGGGGCACATCTCCATGCACTTCAGTCGCACGGGAACCGTTATAGCATTCCGAGAATAGATTAGGAGATAACAAAAGGCTCAAAGCTAGATGGAGTAACTCTTTTCCCTTCCGTCCTTTACCCTCTGCCCTCTACTCTCTGCTTTCTGCACTCTGCCAAGATTACTAATACACACGACTTGGAAGGTTATTTTGCAAGCCTTGCTCAGCAAGACTTGCAAAATAACCCATTTTCCCGTTCTAGCACGAAGAAATGGGGGGTAGCGCCCCTTCGGGGCGCTAACTTCCCAAGTCGTGTAATATAGCACTACAGCTATAGGTTAAGACGTTTTACCGTTCCCTGTTCCCCATTCCCCATTCCCCGTTCCCTTTCACCCAAGCATAATGTCCTAACTCAACACTGTAGTGCTATACACACTCTAAAACGGGAATTACGGGTAAAGGGTTGGGGATCGAGGAGCGTCTTGCATTCGGGGCAGAGGAGCAGGTTGCAAGGTTCTTTCATTAGGGGGAAATGAGGGTTTGCGATTCATGGCCTTGTTAGAAGATCCCTGGTGAAAGATGGCTGGCAAATTACAGACGATCCGTATGTCATATCCTACGGCGAGCGCTTTTTATTCATAGATCTAGCTGCCAGAGAACTTGATGGGTTCGATGGCGAGCAAAGTTATTTCTTGGGGGCTGAACGTGCAGGCAATCAAATCGCAATTGAAATCAAGGAATTTCGAGGAAATTCAGCGATCGCGGCTTTGGAGCAAGCGATTGGTCAGTATGTGCTTTATCAACTCCTATTCAAACAAGTCGATCCGGGGCGGGATCTATATCTTGCTGTTGGAAGTACTGCTTATAATGAGGCATTTAGAGAGCCAATCGGCGAAATTGTCATCCAGGAATTACCCCTTGATGTGTTGATTGTCAGGTGTTGATTGTCAATTTAGAGCAGGAAGAGATACAGCAATGGATACCGTCAAGGGCTATCGCGACATCGTAAAACGAACGATCGAACGCTATGCCAGGTTCAAACCGTCCCACAGAGACATCCAGTTGGATACGGTTTTTGATGAAGTCCAGGATCGTTACGCCCTGATGCAAACGGGTTGGGATTGGGGCAAACGAGTGCGTGGTAACGAGGGCGCGACAATTTGATTTACCTGACGCTCCACGATGGCAAGGTGTGGATTGAATACGATGGCATTGAGCACGGCATCGTCCAAGATCTGGTTTCAGGAGGCGTTCCACCAGAACAACAAGAGGTCAGAAACCGTAAGCCACTTCGTCCCGATTCTCAATTCAATTGGGAATTAAGAGTAGGTAATTATCGCGTCTTCTACGATGCGAACGAGGAAGCAGGGGTGGTGAGCATCGTTGCAGTTGGATACAAAGAACGGAACAAACTTTATATTCGAGGTCAGGAGGTTAACCTGTGAGAACGATTGAACTGGCACAGTCTAACTTAACCGTTGCTGAATTAACTGAGCTAGCAGAACAGGATACTTTAATTTTAAGGAAACCTGATGGCACCGAGTTTGTGTTGTCGGTTGTTGATGATTTTGCTGCTGAAGTTGAGATACTACGACAAAATGCGGAATTTATGGAGTTCCTGGCGCAGCGTTCTCGTTCGACGCAACGGCGCTCTTTAGCAGAAGCCCGCAAACGGTTAGAAGTTTCGGGATTATAGAGAAATCTTTGCACAACCGACTAAGTTTTTCTTAATAACCCTCATGACTCTAATACAAGCAAAAACAGAAAGATAAGCAGTGAAAAAATTTCCTTTTCAAGAAAGCAGTATATTTCATGAATGCTTTGAATATCTTATCGGTGCGTTTGGATGGCCTGCTTTTTTCCAATTTGCATAATCTACCTTCAACTGCTCAAAATCCTTAAAGGCTTTCGGATTATTTCTCTTTTGACGATATATTTCAATGAAATTTGCAAACCTATTGAAGTATGAAACCAGACTACTTCCTGCAATTTCATACATTATAGCTTTATCAAATACACCATTATTAAGCCCAACAGCCATATGTTCGAGATGGATGAGGAAATTTCTGATAGTTTCACACTCGGTAGCCGAATCATAATGATTTATTGCCTGTTCGAATGTCAAAGTATCCTTTGCAAGGCGATCAATTTCATATCGGAGATTGCTAAGTAAAGGCTGAATTTTCTGTAAATACTCAAGAGTAGCTTGTTTTCTTCTCCGTTCATGATCTGCTTGAATTTGGCGATACATCATGAAGAGTGTAAGCAAGCCCAATATTGGTGTAATCACTAATACTAAATCTTTTACAAGAGCCATACTGTACTCCCTCATATTTCAATTTCCCAATTCTTGAAAATGCTCTTTCTGCGATTGTTGAGAATTGAGTTAAGATTTCAACGGTCATCGGAGTTGGCAAACAGGGCTTCTAAATCTCGACGACCGCTAACCACCCGCAAAATTTCAATATTTTCCCCAACCAGCCGATAAAAAATGATGTAGCGATCTAGCAGTACTCCTCGCAAACCAGGTTTGATATGGCTGTAACTGCGTCCTATCCTGGGAAACCTGGCTAAATTCTGACACTTTTTATTGAATTGTTTGAATAGACGTTCTCCTGCGTCAATATTTCGACCTAGGAAATAATCTGCAATTTCATCCAAATCCCGACTGGCGGCTGGCGCAATCCGATAGCGACTCATTGCTGAGCTTCTCGGGCGTGTTGGAATCGGTCGAGGATCTGGTTGACAACGGTTTCGCCATCCAGGGTTTCTCCTCTATCGCATTCTGCGATCGCGATATCCACCTTCTCGCGAGTCTCCTTCACCCACTGAGCATAATCATCACCCATGTTTTCCAGCAACTGGAAAGCAGCATCAATTGCTTCATCGGCATTGGCAAAGTTGCCGCTCGCCAGTTGAGCCTGGATCAACTGCTCGTGTTTCGGTTTCAGCGTCATACTCATCGGGTCTGGCTCCACGTACAAGCATATCAAGATCAGTTTAGCAAAATACACATACCAAATACACAGCATGAGGATTACCCTATCGATGAACAGCTCGCTCATCTTGCCAGAATTCCTATACTTTGACTTGAGAGCGTTCAGCGATATTGACTCACCTCTGCGACTGAAAAGCCTAATGCCTCTGCGACTTGCTCCGCGCTCAACCCCAACGCCAGCAGGCGGGGAATCGCTTCATGCCGTGACTGGGCTTCCTGTTCAGCCCGTTGAGCTTCCTGTTCAGCCCGTTGAGCTTCCTGTTCAGCCCGTTGAGCTTCCTGTTCAGCCCGTTGGGCTTCCTGTTTAGCGCGTTGGGCTTCCTGTTCAGCTCGCTGCGAGGCTTCTACATAGGTTTGAAAGCGCTGACCGTCAGGCTTATACACCTCCAGCGTACCGCTGCGGGTTTCGAAGCGACTTCCCAGTCTGGGACTGACCCACCCTTCCATCTTCGGAATTTTCAATAACTTTCGATCTTGTCGCAACCACCCCTGGAGGGTGTTTTTGTCCGGATCGTAGAGATAATATTCCTCGACGCCGTGACGCCGATAAAACTGCAGTTTGTTGGCCATTTCTTTGCGGGTGTTGCTGTGGGAAAGAATTTCAAACACAACCTGGGGCGCAATATTCTCTTCCCGGAATTGGATATAGGAGCGACGGTGGCCCTTGGGACGCCCGAAGACGACCATTACGTCTGGAGCCTGACTGGTGGATGAACCTTCTATCGGGTACCAGAGCAAATCTCCTGCGACGAAGACGTCGGGGTCATTGGCAAACAGGGCATCTATGCCGCCCTGGATTTTCATAATCAGGTGAAATTGAATCGTATTGTCAGCCAAGGGTTTGCCATCGCTTTCGGGGTAGAGCAAATCTGG